>PVBE011222452.1_pt1 | contig 127374 bp, 96 predicted proteins | sample 1631181 | NCBI WGS metagenome assembly PVBE01 (sample SAMN08397723, study PRJNA350692) | Marine metagenome, whole genome shotgun sequencing project. | isolation source: water | place: Pacific Ocean | collected 2012-04 | reverse complement strand
GGTAGACCGCCCCGATGGGGAGACTCGCGAGGCGCTGCTGAGGCGACTGGCGGCGATTCCAGGCGTGTACGTGCCGTCGCTGTACGAGCCGGATGAGGCGGGACGTCCCGTGCCGATCGATGACGCGCCGCCCATAGTTGAGCGCCGGCTCGTCGCCAGCCTCGATGATGCGCCGTATCCCAAGCGCCCCATCGTGCCTTTTCTCGAGATCGTGCATGATCGCGCGCAACTTGAGATCAACCGTGGCTGCACGCACGGATGTCGTTTCTGCCAGGCGGGGATGCTCTATCGCCCCGTGCGTCAGCGTTCCCTGGACACGCTCAAGGGGCTGGCCGGCGACATCCTGCAGTCGACCGGCTACGAACAGATATCGCTCTCGTCGCTGAGCTGCACGGACTACCCCTACATCGTCCAGCTCGTGGATGCCGTCGCCGAGAACTTCGGAGACAAGCACGTTTCGATCTCGCTGCCTTCGCTACGCACGGATCAGTTCGGGGTCGAGCTTGCCGAGCGAGTCAGTCGGGCGAAGAAAAGCTCCATCACCCTCGCGCCGGAGGCGGGCTCGCAGCGACTGCGCGATGTCATCAACAAGAACGTGACGACTGAGAACCTCCACGAGGCGGCGCGCGCGGCGTTCCGAGGTGGGTGGCACTCGGTCAAGCTGTACTTCATGATCGGTCTCCCCACCGAGACCGACGAGGACATCCTCGCCATCGCCGGGACCGTCAAGGAACTCGCCGACATTGGCCGTGAGGAACTTGGGAATCGCCGTAGCCGGCTGCGGATTCCGGTCACCATATCGGGCTTCGTGCCCAAGCCACACTCAGTGTTTGAGGTCCAGCCACAGTGCACCCGCGCGGAGCTGACCCGCAAGCATCGCCTCCTCCAGGAGGCCATTCGGGATCGGGCGGTGCATCTGAAGATGAGTTCGCCCGACCAGACCGCTCTCGAGGGCATTCTGGCGCGCGGGTCGCGCGATCTGGCGCCCGTCATCTACGACGTGGCTCAAAATGGCGAGGCGCTCGAATCGTGGCACGAATGGTTCTCAGCGGCGCGGTGGGAAGCGGCGCTGGGTGCGCGTGACAGGAGCATCGACGTAGAGGCGACGCGCGCCCTGACCGATGCTGCGTCCGGTCCGTGGGGGCACATCGACACGGGCATCACAGCCGAGTTCCGCGCGCAGGAGATGGAGCTTGCCGAGGGCGCGATGACGACGCCCGACTGCCGCGAGGGGCAGTGCACCGTCTGCGGGCTGCAGGCGTGTTGCGAGCAGGCCACTGCACCAGCCCAGAGCCGGGCTGAGCGCATCGATACGCCGCCGGCGCCGAAGCCGCCAAAGAATGAAGACGCGCCGCCGTACCGGGCCATCATCGAGTTCTCAAAGGGAGAAGCAATCCGGTTCGTCTCGCACCTGGACGTCAGCCGCGCCCTGCAACGCGCGGCGCGCCGGGCGGGATTGCCGGTGGCGTACACGCAGGGCTTCAACCAGAGGCCTCGCATGACAATCGCGCGCCCGCTGGCGGTTGGGGTGACGGGCGACGCGGAGCCGTGTGCCATGGAGCTGCTTGAGAGGGTCGACCCGAAGGACTTTGCTCGGGCGCTGAGCGCGGAGCTTCCGGAGGGACTGTCGCTGCGGTCGGTTGAGGTTGCCCCGCGACAGGGAAAATCGCCCTTCGGACGCATGGCCCAGGCCGCGTATCTGGTGCTGCTTGACGACGTAACAGAGGACGCGTTGGCTAGCGCGCTTGACGCGATGCTGGCGCGACCGGCGATTGAGATCGACCGCGAGACGAAGCGCGGGCATAAAATAGTGGATATTCGGCCCGGCATCATCTCGGCATCGCTTGCCGAAGGCGAGCCTGGGCTAGAACTTACGCTCATCTGCACCGACGAGGACCTGGTGAAACCTGATGAAGTGGCCCTGGCCATCAACCGCGAGTTGGTGGAGGCGGGCCAGGCACCGGCGACGGTCTCGCGACTGCATCGCCGACGTTTGCTGACACAGGAGCAGGTCCGCTAGTCGCAGAATGCGGATTGGGAGCAGAGGACTTGCCATGCGCAAGGAAATTGTCGTAAATGTCGGCCATCGCGAGACGCGGGTGGCCATGGTCGAGGACGGCGTTCTCGCTGAGTTGAAACTCGAACGCGAGAAAGCAGTGCTCGGCAATATATACAAGGGTACCGTTCAAAATGTAGTGGTTGGTTTGGATGCGGCATTCGTCGATTGCGGGCTGGATAGAAATGTCTTCCTGCACGTGTCCGATGCCGTGCTGGAAGAGCCGTCGAAGAAGATGCTGCGTCGCAAGATGGACTCTTTCCCCCCGATCGCCGACGTGCTTAAGCCGGGCCAAGAGATCCTGATGCAGGTCACTAAGGGATCGGTTGGAACCAAGGGTCCGCGCGCGATGCGGCGGGTGTCCCTGCCCGGTCGATACCTGGTGCTGATGGTCCAGGGCGGCGAGAAAGTCGGGGTCAGTCGCAAGATCGCAGACGATGAGGAGCGCCGGCGGCTTCGCGACCTGGGCGAGAAGATCCGTCCGGATGGCATGGGGATCATCATCCGCACTCGCGCCGAGGGCGTGGGACGCGTGGAACTGCAGCGCGACGTGACCTTCCTGACGCGTGTGTGGTCCTCGATCGAACAGCGCGCGAAGCGAACTCCCTCGCCGGCGCTCATCCACGAAGACCTCAGCCTCGTCTTCGAGATCATCCGCGACGTCTTCTCTGACGATGTCGAGCGCTTTGTCGTGGATGACCCGGATGTCCACTCCAAAGTAGTCAACCTGGTCGAGCAGATTGCGCCGAACCTCGGGGACCGCATTGAGCGGTATGAGGGCGCCGAGCCGATATTCATCAAGTACGATCTGGAGAAGCAGATCGAACGCGCCCTCCGCCGTCGCGTGTGGCTGCCGCGAGGCGGGCATATCAACATCGACCACACTGAGGCCCTCACTGCAATCGACGTAAACTCAGGCAAGTTCACTGGCGCGGGCAGCCTCGCTGACACGGTCGTGCAGACCAACCTGCTGGCAGTCGAGGAGGTCGTCCGACAGACTCGGGTCCGCGACATTGGCGGGATCATCGTCATCGACTTTATCGACATGGACAACCCGAACCATCGTCGCAAGGTCATGGCGAAGCTGAAAGATGAACTCAAGCGCGACCGCGTTCGGACGCGCGTGGTTCACCTCACGCCGCTCGGACTCGTCGAGATGACGCGCAAGCGCACCGGCGATCCGCTCTCCGTGCAGATGCAAAGCACTTGTCCGACATGCGAAGGCCGCGGGCGAATCGCATCCGCCGAGACGACGGCCATCCGCATCGAGGATCGGCTCAAAGAACTCGTTGCCAAGGGCAAGTCCCCCGACTTCCGCGTGACATGCACGCCGACCATCGGCCTGCACCTCATCGGGGCGGGCGCCGCTGAGATCGGCCTGCTCGAGGATGACCTCGGCCGCAACATCCACGTGCGCTGCAACGTGAGCCTGCACCCCGAGCGGTTCATCATCAACGGCGACGCGCCGAAGGGCCTGACGGGCGCCGGGCTTCCCTTCACCGCGACGGATGTCATCGATATTGAGCCGCACCACGTGCTGGACATCCCCTCCGAGGGACTGATGGCTCTTGTTGATGGCGTCATCGTCCACGTGCCTGACGCGCCGCCGGCTATCGACCAGCCGCTTGCGGCGAGACTGACGGAGGTGGGGCGGTCGTACGTGCGTGGCACGGTCGCCACCCGCACGTCTCGGCGCCGCCGTCGGCGGAGGGGCTCCGGTCGTGGCGTCGACGCCGGACCCAGCGAAGGGGCCGACGAGCAGCCTAACGATCTGCTTGCTGACATGTCTGCCGAGCTACGGGTCGAGGAACCGGCGGAACAGCCCGACGCCGAACCGGCCGAGCGGCCCGCCCCCCGACGTCGACGGCGGAGGAGTTCCCGCGCCCGGTCCACTGCGAAACCCGACGAGCAACCGGTCGAGCCGCCCGCTGACGCGCCAGCCGCCGAGCCTGCGGCGCAGCCTGCGGAGGAACCGGCCGACTCGTTGGCCGAGAGGCGTCGCCGTCGCATGGCTCCCGTAGAGGCACCCGCCGAGAAGCCTGCTGAAGAGCCCGCTGATCCGCCTGACGAGCAGCCCTCGGAGCAGTCTGTCGAGGAATCGGCCGAACCGCCGGCCGAGAAGCCCGCCAAGCGTTCGCCCAAGCGGCGTCGCCGACGGAGGAAGGCTTCCGCCGCCAAATCCGCCGACAAGTCCGAGCAGGATGCGAGCGAATCGCCTGCCGACCCGCCCGCTGAGGAAGCCTCGGACGCTCCCGCGGAACAGCCGGCCGATGAGCCCGCCGAGAAACCGGCGAAGCGCCCCGCACCGCGTCGTCGCCGACGGAGGCGCAAGAAGGCTGCTGCTAAGCCCGCTACTAAGCCCGCCGAGGGGCCCACGGACGACGCGCCGACGGACGAGGCACCCGCAACCGATGCGACTGGTGGGAGCGAACCGTCGGAGGAGTAGTTTGCGCTGCCGGGGCCATGGGAGGACGCGTCCTGTGCTTGGCTGTCTGCTAGCGGCGATAGCGGCGTGTGGCGCATTGGCCGCGGAGATCCCCCTGACATCGGGCGACGTTCAACTATCGCTGGATCCCGCCACCGGGCGGATATCCGGGGTGGCGGTCGGCGGACGGCCCATTGAGACGGGGCGGTCGCCGCATCTGTCCGGCTTCTCCATTGCCGATCATGCCGCCGGCTGCGAGTTCGTGCCTGTGAAGTGCCGGGCGGTGGAGCAAGACGGGCGCCTGGTGCTTGAAGGTGCGGCGCTGGGAGTCAGGCTCCACGCCACGATGGCCCTCGGCGAAGGGAGCCTCCGCAGCATTGACGCGCGCCTGCACGACACCACCGGCTCGGATCGCGCCATCAGCCTGCGGTTCTCGCTCCCGGTCGCCGGCGAGGGCTGGACATTTCACCGGAACCTCGACCGCAGTATCCCCATCACCGGCGGCGACGTGCTGGACAACGCCACCGGCTGCGCCGTCGGCAGCGGGAAGCTCGACCTCTGGCCCATTACGGCGATCTCGTCGGAGCGAGCGACGCTCGCGCTAGGGACGCGCATCGACCGGCCGCAGATCTCCCACGCGAGCTTCGACGGATCCACCGACCTCTTCAGCCTCACCATCGATGTCGCTCTGACGGAACTGACGCGCAAGCACCCTCGCGAGGCCAACGTCGCCCTCGGCGTCTACGGGGCAGCCAATGGGTGGGGGCTGCGCGGCGTGTTGGATGCTTACCATGGCGATCTGGTTTCTCAACGAGGCGATGGGGGCGGGTGGTTCGCGTGGGGCGACATCTTGCACATCGCCCCTCCCGTGTCGGACTTCGGTCTGCGGTTTCACGAAGCGCCGATTGACGCCGATGCGTTGCAGCACAACCGGTCTCTCGGCATCGAATCGTTCCCGTACATCGAGCCCTCGATGTTCCAGCTTCACTTCGGGGACTTCAACCATCATCCAACGCGTAACGAGATCATGCAGCGGCTGATTGCATACGCCGCCGAGGCGGATGCGGAAGCATCCGCCAGCACCGACACCGGTCCTTACCGCAACGTGAAGCAGATGTGCCGCGCGATTCTGGCGTCGGGCGTGCGGGATGCGGATGGGGAGTTGGTGATCGGCGCGGTCGGGCAGTACCCGTGGGTGGCGGGGAGTCGCTGGGCGGCCCAGTTCCCGCTCGTGCTTGATCCCGACATTCCCGGCGGCGCGGCGGAACTCTATCTCGACTGGCTCGCGGCGAACATCAGGCGCCCCGATTGGGGCGACGGGCAATACCTCGACTCGTACTCCAGTCACTTGACCACCGTGGACTACGACCCAAAGCACCTCGCCGCCGCCGACCTTGCGGCGTGTTTCGATCCCACAACGCTGCAGCCGTGTCAACTCATCGCGATGCCGGCGTTCGAGTACGTTGCCGGATTGCGCCGGCGTTTAGGTGCCCGCAAGATTCTGGTCAACGCATACAATCACAACGCTCCGTGCCCGTTCCACGAGTTCGACGTGGTCGGCAAGGAGCATTGGATGTCGCCGTCGGGTCGCCTCTTCGAGCGCTACCGGGCGCTGGCGCCGAACAAGGTCGTGACCAATCTCCCTTCCGACGAGCCTGTTGATGATCTGCTATTGGATGAGTGCCTGGTGCTGGATGTCTTCCCCGGCGGGTATGGGCGCGGTGACTGGGGCCAGGAGCAGATGCGCGAGGGGTATCGTCGAGTCGTGCCGCTGCTCAGGCTTCTCGCCGATCTGGAGTGGCATCCCGTGCCGTGGACGACGGCGTCGGCGCCGGAGGTGAGGGTTGAGCGGTACGGCCGGACCGGCGATCAGACGTGCATCGTGGTCCACAACCCCTTTGCGGCGCAGGTCGTCAGTCTGACGGTCGACACGCGCCGGATTGGCCTGCCGAACCGGCTGTGGTGCCGGGAGTTGCTGCACGAGCGAGCGCTCGCGTGGAAGCAAGCGAAGCCCGGGTTGACCGTTCAAGTCGCCCTCGGCGCGCGAGAGACAGCGCTTATCGCCATCGGGAACTCGGCGGGGCAGGGGGAGATCTCTCGTCGCCTTGCGGTTGATCGGGAGGCGGACGCTCGCCTATGCGCGATCGAGTGGGGCCTCAGAGAGAACGAGAATCACCCGCTACTTGAGCGCACTGCCGACACATCGGGGGAGCCAGCCGAACTGATAGCTCTCTCGGTCGAGGCGAGCGCCTTGCCCGGGCCCATCAACGAGCGCATGGCAGAGCTGCTCCGCCGGGCCGCAGCCCTCCACGGCGAATCGGTGTCCGCGCGCCCCGCCCGCTCACGCCCAGTGCCCATCCCCGAGCAAGCGGCGGCAGGAGCCGAACTCCCATGGCTGGAGACCTTCGATTCGCTCGACCCTCAGCGCTGGAGTGGTGACCTCGATGCCGACGGTGTCAGTTGCGAAGGCGGCGAGTTGAGACTCGAGTTGACCGGCAATTCACGGGGCCTGAGCCTGCGCTCGACGGAGCCCTTCGACTTCGGCACTCGGCCGCTCGAGTTCCGCTACCGGTTCACATACAACCACGCCGGCCACGAATGGTACCTGATGCAGAGCTTCCGGTTGCTGCCCACGGCATCCGGGACGGCAGACGACTTTCTCCACATCCGCTGCGATCCGCGCCTGCAGATCCGCGTTGAGAACGGAGATGCCCCCGCGACGAACTGGCAGCGGACGCTCACGGACTGGCGTGGGTTTGCACCAGACCGATCCCACGAGGCTGTTCTCGTCATCGATACGCACGCGTACCGGCTGACCATTGACGGCATCGAATGCGGGTCCGGTCCCCACGAATTGGGCTTTGCCCAAGCGTACATCGACATAGGCCTCTACAGCGGCCATGGGGGACACGGGGACACGTGCTCGTTCGACGAGATCGAGGTGCGGGCCGCTGCGTCTGAGTAACTCCGCCACACGCCCACCGTCGATTGGCCAGTATATTGCAGGACTACTGGTGAATCTAGCGAATATCTTGCGTGCTCAATGGATGGGCACGAGGTGGGTGAGGAGAGATGCGGAAGGCGGTCGATTGTCCACATTGCGGTGCGGAGAACTCGCACTCGCTGATCGTTACCGTCTGCAAGGCCTGCATGGGCAGTCTGGTAGGGGCTCAGCCGCGCGACATCGACCTTGGTGGGTTGATCGTGCCGTCGGCGCCGCCTGCTCCGCGACCTGTGGGGCCTCTGTTCGACCTCGCGCCGGAGACTGAGATAGGCGTGTCGGCTCTTTCAGAGCCGCCGGTTGCCGTCGCGGTGATCGAGCCCGAGCCTGCCGAGACGGTGACCCCCGGGGCTGCCCGCGTTCGGCGGAAGCCCTCGAGGAAGGTTCGCCGCGCATCTCCACTGAGGGATGAGCGGACCGCATGCCCGCACTGCCGTTACACGAACCGCGTGGGCGCCCTCAGGTGCTGGCAGTGCCGTGGCGTTATCGCGGCTACGCGCGAGGCCCGGCGCCACATGGCTGCTCCCTGTCCGCAGTGTGGCCAGGTGCAGGACAGGCGGCGGGAGAGGTGCTACCACTGCAGACTGCCGTTCACGGACGACAGCCTGCAGGCGGCCGTCGTGATCGAACGGAAGCCGCTGTCGGCCGGACCGACAACGATGATGGATCGGGTGGGGCAGGTTGGCCTCGGATGCGCGTGGATGGCGTGTGGGGCCCTGTTGCTGACGTGGCTGGTGATTTCGCTGATGACCCGCTGAGGGCGACGTAGCTCGAGAAGACTATGACTCAGGCACAGAAAATCGGGGTCGGAGTGGCAATTCTGGCGATCCTCGGCGCCGTCGCGCTTGGGATCTACGGCAACTCGCGCACTGCATCGCCCCTCGAGAATGCTGAGATCTACGTCGAGCCCGCTGCCGACGCCGCGCCGGTGAAGATCTACGTGCACGTCACGGGCGCGGTCCGCGCGCCCGACGTGTATGAGCTGCCGGTCGAGGCCCGGGCGTGGCAGGCGGTCCAGGCGGCGGGCGGGCTGCTGGAGAATGCCGACGAGGCTTCAGCCAACCTGGCGGCGCCGCTGTCGGATGGGGCCCGGCTTGAGATCCCCTTCCGCCAACCGGTCGTCGAACCCGATCGCCCCATCGCCGTTCCCCTTGGCCCTCCGGTTGATGTGAATCGCGCGACAGCGGAGCAGTTGAAGACGCTGCCGGGCATCGGCGACGAGATCGCCGGACGCATCATCAAGCATCGAACGCAGTACGGTCCGTTCCGCGTCGTGGATGATCTCATCGAAGTCCCCGGAATCGGCGAGGCCAAGCTGCGTGATCTCCGCAAACTGGTGACCGTGCAGTCTTACCCCACCTCTCGATGACAGGCGGTTCATGGCCGACCACTCCAGAGCCCCTCTCGATGAGCCGCAACATGCCCCAAGCCGCGACCACTGGTGGCCGCTAGCCGATCGCCCAGTGCTGGTTCTGTGCATTGCGCTCGTGGTCGGTGTCTGGCTTGGAGGCGAGTCCGTGTTGCCGCTCTGGGCCTGGCTCGCGGCCGGGGTAGTGGGTGGCCTGGCGGGGATGCTGATTCTGCTTCGGCGTGAGTCGGTGGCACTGCTGGCGCTCGGTGTGGCTGCGTGTGGCGGTGCTCTCGGCACGATCGACGCTAGGCCTCTGCCCATGTTGCCTGGCATATCTCAGGGCGACCACGAAGGTCGCTTGCTCGGGTTCGTTGTGGCAAGAGTGCCATCCAAGACGGCCAACACGAAGCTTCGCGTGGAGGCGCATTCGTGGGTCGATTCTGCAGGCGCCGTCCACTGCGGACGGGCGGACGTTTTCGTCTCAAGTGACGTAGATATCGCGGTGCCGGATGGGTTGCCCGTCGAGTGTGTCGGGACCACCCGCGCTCCGTCGGCCGTGCGTAACCCGGGTGAGTTCAGCTATGTCGAATGGCTGGCGCGCGAGGACGTATCGGCGACGATGTGGGCGGGCGAGATCAACGTCATCTCCGATGTTCCGCCCACGCTGTCGGCCAGGGCCCGACGATGGGCCGCGCTGGCCCGGTCGTCACTCCGGACTCGCCTGCACGATGCGTTGCCGCCGTCCAATGCCAACCACTACACGAACGTCCTGGCCAGCCTTGTGCTGGGCATCGCCGTGGCCCCCGTGGCGGAGAGCACGGTCGAGAGTTTCCGCCTCACAGGTACGTTGCATCTCCTGGTCGTGTCCGGTGCCCAGGTCTCGTTCTTGGCGGGCTTGGTACTGCTGATGCTGGGAGGGGGGCGCAGGGGAGGCGGTGGCTCGCTTTGGGCCGCGGTCAAGATGGTCTGGCAGTCCGACGTCGCTCGGGCTTATGGTGGCGGGCAGCGCGTGTTGCACGTGTCGCGCGAGGTCTGGCGCGAGCACGTGGCGCCTTGGGGCCCTCGGAGAGAGATCCGCGGCCTCATCGAGAGACGCCCTCGCTGGTGGCACATGATCCCCGTCGTTGCAGTCGTCGCGTTTTTTGCGGTGATGGTCGGGATGGGGCCAAGTGTTTCGCGAGCAGCGGTTGTGATGGTCCTGCTATTGGCGTCGATGATCTGGCGGCTCGACTACGACGCGTACACGGCGATCGGGATGGCCGGGGCCGCGATCTGCTTGGTGGATCCGGGGGCCGTGCACGACACTGGCGCGCAGCTCTCATTCGCGGCGACGATCGGCGTGGTCGCCGCCGTCAGATGCGTCCCCCAACACGCGCGCATGCCCCTTGGCCCCTGGCTTCAGGATCGCTGCCCGGGCGCGTATACTGACGGGGGCCGGATGGTCGGCTGGCTGCGCTACGTGTTGTGGGTCGTGGTGGCGGTGGCAGGCTCTTGGGTCATGGTGACGCCGATTCTGGCCCATGTCTTCGGCACGGTCGCCCTTACCGGCGCCATCGCTAACCTGTCCGTCGTCCCAGTTTGCGGCGTTGTGCTACTGCTCACGTGCGCCGCGATCCCATTCCTCTACATCGCTCCTGTCATCGCATCCGTGCCGCTCTACATCGCGCGGGCGTTGGTAGACGTCACCTTCGGCATCACGGAGGTCTGCAAGTCGCTGCCGTTCGCCTCGATCAGCGGCGTGCATTTCCCGGCCGCCGCCGTTGTCGTCTGGTATGGCGCCCTACTCGGCATCGCGTGTTACGTCCGCGCTCGGGCGCGTGGTCTGGAGTGGACGCCGACCACGCGGCTGTTCGCGGCGCTCTCAGCCGCGCTGGCGGCGGCTGTCTGGTTCGCGTGGGTCAGCCTGACCCCGCGCGATCTGCGGGTCACCTTCCTCGATGTCGGTCACGGACAGTGCTGCGTGATCGAGGCGCCATCGGGACGAACGATCCTCGTCGACGCAGGGCGCGCGGGAAGGTCGACACAGGGGCAGCGGCTCGCGGACGACGTAATCCTGCCGTTCCTCGCGTCACGCCGAGTGCGCAACGTAGACGCCATCGTCATCACCCATCCGGACGCAGACCACTGCAACGCCATCGAACGGGTCATTCGCGAGATCCCGTGCGGGGTCGTGCTTGAGAGTTTCCCGGACCCGGATTCCACAGTGTACGCCCGCCTGGCGGACGCCGCCGTTGAGTTGGGCGTTCCGGTGCGTCGCATCTCGGCGGGCGGGCAGATCAGCCTTGGCTCCGAGCTGCGGACCCAGGTGCTGTGGCCCCCGGCGAACGTGCCGTCCGAGTTGTACGACGACAACGACCGTTCGGCCGTGCTGATGCTCACGCACGGGCGGATCCGCATGCTGCTCACGGGCGACATTGAGAACGAAGCCGAACACGCCATCCAACGGCGCGGGTGGCCGCTCGCGGCCACGGTACTGCAGGTGCCTCACCATGGGGGAGCCTCATCGCTGGGGCGGACGTTTCTGCGTCAGGTGAGGCCGGACGCGGCCGTGGTGTCGTGCGCCGAGGCCGACGCGCACCATCCGCACCCAGTCACCATCGACCGATTGCGCCAAGCCAGCGTGAGGACGTGGAGGACCGACCTCGACGGCGCGGTGACGCTCATATCCGACGGAGAGACGGTGCGGGTGCGGAGTCAGGTGGCTAGGTCGCGCGCCCAGACTGAAGTCCTAACTGGTGCAGGGCCTCGAGCAGCCCTTCCGGGTCTTGCTGCCCCATGACCTGAGCGTCCGGCAGGAGCTTTGCGTGCACGACCGTGAGCATTTGCCCCGCCATCTGTTGGCGGACGGCGGGCGTCAACTCGAATCGACGACCGAGGAACCGGCGGATCGCCGCGTATTCGTCGCGAGTGATCCGGCTCGCAGACGGAGCGAGCATCTGCGCCAGCTCAGCTGGCATTGCCGCCTCGGTGGGCGGCGGCATTGGCGCGGTTGGAATTGGCGGGATGTCGGCCACCAGGGCGCTCTCGCGGAGCTTGACCACGACCGTGCCGGCCGCCATATCGCCGAGGCGCTTGCTCTGCCCGTTGGCGAATGATGCGATGCCTCCGACGAAATAGAACCAGGGGAGGTAGTCGATCAACCGGACGGCGTTGCGGGTGAGGATGTCTATCGTGGAGGCGGGCGTACCGTCATCACGCATCACGCGGATGCCCGCCGCGCGCTTCCCGGGCGTCTGGCCATTCCATAGGCCCTCGAAGACAACGAAGTAGACGACATGGAACAGGAAGAAGCCGCCCGCCAGAAGGCCGATGGCAACGTAGGTGAACTTGCTCAGTTCCGTCTCGAAGCCGACCGCCATCGCCCCGAGGATGATGGCGAGAATCAGGAGGTAGAGGATCACGTGGTCGAGGATGCAGGCCATGAGTCTTGAGCCGATGCCCGCAAGCTCGTATGATATGTTGACATGCTCAGGTGTCTCGATTGTGACGTGTTCGTAGTCCACGCAAGACCTCATGCCGGAGGGGATGAGCCGCCTTGGCGGCGAAGGAGCACCCCATGGATCCGTTCGTTGAGACGAATCGCTCCTCGTGGGAGCGGCTGGCGTATCTGCTAAAGCGCGTCGAGTCCTCAGGGCTGCGCTCGTTGGCGCCGGAGGACTTGGAGGACCTGGGGCGTCTCTACCGGCAGATCGCCACCCATCTGGCCCAGGCCAGAGCTGAACGCCGCGATCCGAACGTTATCGAGCACCTCAACCTGCTGCTCGGGAAGGCACACGCCGCCATCTACACGCGGCGTCGGAAGCGCAGCCTGCGCATCGGCCGCTTCTACGCCACTGAGTTCCCCCGGGTTTTCCGCCGTACCTTCCGTTACACCGCCGCGTCGTTCATCCTATTCGTGGGGAGCGCCGTGCTGGCCTACTGCCTGAGCGTTGCCGACCCCGGTTGGCTCGAGCACACCGCGCCCAGCGGGATTGAGCAGGCCATCGGCGACTTCCTCGAAGAAGACGTGCCCGCGGGCGATTACTTTGCCCGGACGCAGAAACAGATCGGGGGGAGCGAGGCGTTCTCATCATTCCTCTGGACTCACAACCTGCAGGTGGCGCTGCTGGCGTTTGGCTTGGGCATTGGGGCGTGTATCGGCACCGTGTGGGCGTTGACGACCAATGGGATGATGGTGGGCGCGGCGCTGGCGGTTGGGGCCCTGCATGGCAAGCTCGGGGTGGTGTACGCGATGCTGGCGCCTCACGGCGTGATCGAGCTGTCCGCGATCATCCTCTCCGGCGGAGCCGGCTTCAGGCTAGGGTGGGCCGTCATCTCGCCGGGCAACTTGAGCCGACGCGACGCGCTCGTCATCGCCGCGAGAGATGCGGTGAAGTTGATCCTTGGCACGGTGCCACTGTTCCTCCTTGCTGGATTCATCGAAGGAACGATCACGCCCATCACCGCTGAACCGTTCCGAGAGAATTTGCCTCGCATTCTCTTCGGTGTCGCAACGGGAGTCGGGCTGTACGCATACCTGGCGGCGGGGGATGGGCTGTTCGGACGGTTCTTTGGCGAGACTGCGGGGGGCGATGAGGAAGTAGCTGCCGGATGACCTAGATTCGCATCCGCTCCTTCAACTCCAAGTACTGATTCACCACTGCAAGCGTCAACTCGCCGGCCTCAGTCTCAAGCACGACGGCGCCGCCACCGCGCAGCGCGGCCTGCGCCCGCTCGCGGTCGAGCAGCACGCTCGCGGCTGCCGCTCGCTCGAAAACACCCTCATCTGTCTCCGGTGGCCTCACGGCTGCCTCGTGCAAGGCCGGATCGCTCATCGTCACCAGCAGTGGCAGATGCCGTGGGTACGTGGCGGTGAAGTTTGCGATAAGCCGGCGCGAAGCCTGGTCGTCGATGATGTCGGTGAACAGGACGGCCAGGGAGCGCTTGCGCGCGCGGTCGTGGAGATGGTACATCGCCGCCCGGTAGTCGGGCTCGGTCAACTCAGGCTGCACGGCGTAGAGAGCTTGGGTGATGCGCTGAACTTGCCCTTTGCCCTTCCGAGGCGGGACGATGGCTTTGACCTCGTCTGTGAAGACGATCAGCCCAACGGCGTCGTCCCGACGGATCGCCACGTACGCCACCATCAGGGCGGCGTTGATCGCGTAATCGAGCTTGCTCATTCCCTCGATCTCCGCCGACATCATCCGCCCGGCATCGATCATGAGCATGATCGTGCGGCTGCGCTCCTCTTGGTATTGGCGCGTGTATGGCTTGCCGCGCCGGGCCGTTGCCTTCCAGTCCACGCGCCGATACTCGTCATCAGGGACGTACTCGCGCAGGCTCTCAAACTCCGTCCCTGCGCCACGCACGCGCGAGCGGCGGAAGCCATGGCTCTCGAGTTGGTGAGCGCGCAGCAGAAGGTCGTACCGCCGCACTGCGAGGATGTCGGGGTAGACGTCGATCTCCTGGGACACGTCGAATCTCCGCTGCCACTGGCACAGGCCCAGTAGCGATCGGCCTCGGACGTGGATCGCCCCAAACGTGAACCGACCGCGCTTCGGCGGCGTGGTGCGGTATGAGACCTCCCCGTCCTCAAGCGGCGGGACGCGCACCTCGCGAGCCCGCTCGGGGGTATTGAAGTCGGTGGGTGGATCGTCCTTGACGATGAGGTGAAGCCACCACTTGGAGTGGTTCTCGACATGGAGACAGACCTGGTTCTCGGCCCCCAGCGAGAGCTTGCCATCAATCTCGCGCCGCGCCGATATGTCGTGCGCGCGGAGCGAGATGCTCCTGTCAGCGATCAGCAACCCCACCAGAAGGATGCACCAGCCTAGACCGATCCAGCCGAGCGTGGGCTCGGCGCCGCTCAGAGCCATGAGCGGCACGCCTAGCAGGAACAGGATAAGAAACGCCGGTGTCGGGACCAAACGGAAGCCGTCTCCTCGTTACCTCGGCACGGGAATTGCGCTGAGCACTCCGCGGATCACGTCATCGGCCGTCATGCCCTCTATGTCGGCCTCCGGACGCAGGATGACGCGGTGCCTCAAAGCGGGCACGGACACGGCCTTGACGTCGTCAGGCGTGAGGAAGTCGCGCCCGTTCATCGCCGCGTATGCCTTCGCGGCCATCAGGGCCATGACGGCTGCGCGGGGCGAGCATCCCAGCACGAGATGCGGGCTGGTGCGCGTTGCGCGGACGACGTCGCCGACGTATGTCACAACCGCGTCCTCCGCGCGCACGTTGGCGATCTCAGCGCGGCACTGATCCATCTCCTCGGCCGACACGCACGCCTCGACCTCCGCCACCCCGAGGTGCATCATGTTCTGTCCCCGATGGACGCGCAGAAGCAGGTCGTCCTCCTCCGCCTTCTGCGGGTAGTCGACGATGATCTTCAGCATGAACCGGTCGAGCTGCGCCTCGGGAAGAGGGTACGTTCCCTCGAACTCCACCGGATTCTGGGTGGCGAAGACGGTGAATCCCGAGTCGAGGGGGTGGGTGATGCCGTCGATCGTCACCTGCATCTCCTGCATGCCCTCAAGCAGCGCGGACTGGGTCTTGGCCGGCGCGCGGTTGATCTCGTCCGCGAGCAGCATGGAGGTGAAGATGGGGCCCTTGCGCAGACGGAAATCGCCCGTCTTGCTCTCAAAGACATACGTGCCGACGATGTCGGATGGCATCAGGTCTGGCGTGAGCTGCACGCGTCCGAACTCGCGACCAAGGGCGGACGCCATTGTCTTCACGAGCAGCGTCTTCGCGGTTCCAGGCACTCCCTCAAGCAGGACGTGCCCGCCCGACATGAGCGCGATCAGCGCCTCGGTGATGACGGCGCGCTGGCCGACGATGACTTGCCCAACGCGCTCCATTATGCGTTCGGTGATTGCGCTGGTACGGGTGCTGCCGCTGGTTAGCACGGGCGAGAACCTCCTAGGAGCGCCGGCGGGCAGTCTTGCCCGCGCGGACGGGAAGTCGCTCCTCGATGGATGAGATGCGGCGGACATACGCGGTCAGATGCTTGCGGGACACCGTCTCGGCCGCGGCGACGGCGCGGAGTTCGGTCAGGAGCTGGAGACATTCCGCGTCAGGCGCGTCGCGCAGGGGCGAGACCGACGTCGCGAGTGACTCCAGTGGCGCCGTGGCCGGCAATCCTGCCATGGACGCGATCCGATGGCGGAACGCCGATTCGATCTTGCGCAGGGCCCAGACATCAGCGCCCGCCTTGTCGAACAGGTTGGCGAGCGCCTCAACGTGCTCCATCGCGGTCCGGCGACGGGGGTCGAAGATGCGCTGGGGCGCGCCGAACCGTTTGCCCTTGCCCCAGAGAAAGATGGCCACACCGGCGGCCGCGACCCACCATGCTCTGCTCAGCGGAGCTGGATCGACATCGCTCGCGCTTCGGGAGCCTGCGCCGAACCCGTGATGGTACTCGTCGAAGTAGACGGTGCCTGTCGGGGCGTTGCTCCAGAGCAAATTGGCCACGAACACCACATTGTCCTCATTCCCAATGAGCGCGTTTGAGAACAGCTCAACATCGGAGGTCATGAAGACCTCGCCGTCACCGTGGGGGAAAGAGACCATGATATCGTGGCCCGACGCCCGCAGGTGAGGCACGAGGTCGCTCTGTTCTTGCGGCGCCAGGACGCGTGGCAGGTCGCCGAGGAACGGCATCGGCATCTCATCCTCGGCGTCAGGCGGCTTGGCGATGATGATGGCGGAACCGGTGCTGATTTCGACTCGCTTCACTCCCACGGCGAGTGGCGAGTCCGAGTCTGGCCGCCCCGTGACGAGTGTATTGGGCACCGTGTTCAGCGCAAGCCCGAATGCCTGCGTGAGGGTTATTTGAGCCGCCATCCCCCCGCGCTGGGCGCCATATCGGTCGTCGAGGGCCGACTGCAGTCCAATGATCGCCGTTCCGCCTTCATTCACCCAGCGGAGCAACTCGTTGACCTCGCGGCGGCGGAAATCTCGCTCCGGATCGATGATGAGCAGAAGCCCGTCAACGTCCGACAGGTCTGTCAGCGGGTGCGTGATGCGCTTGACTTCGAGTGGTGGGTCAACGCGCGTAACGAGTTCGGCGATCGCCGTGGCGCCATACCGGTTGAGACGCTTGGTGGAGTGGTCTCTCGTGAGGTCGTCGTTGCCCATGAACGGCAGCAGCACGATGAACATCAGCAGGAAGACGCCGAATATCGCGAAGACCAGCCAGTGGCGGCGCGCGCGGGCGATCATTCGGTTTCGACCTCCACTAGCGCGGCGCCGAGCCACGTCCGGCATTGATCCACATCGTCCGCGGTGGCGACGCCGCCACCGTACCACTTCTCGTCGAACATGCTCGCGAACGGTCGGACCAAGTCGCGAAGCGTCGGGTGCGCGGCCAACTGTCGGACGTGCTCGCCGTTGGTCTGGGTTTTCGTTCGGGGCAGGATGCGCCTCATCTGAAGGGCACGCACCAACGCGAGATAGAGGTGCCGAATCGCGCCTCGGAAGTCTCCTTGGCCGGCAAGATCGTCGGCTTGGGCGATCAGTTCCTCCGGCCCAAGCGCGCGTTGGGCCACCACGGGTACGGTGGCCATGGGCGGGCCTCGTCGTCTGCGGAGAGACCGGGCTATGGTGTAGATGATGTGGGCCACGAGGGCCGCGAGGACGACGGACAGGCCGATCACCACGGTGTAGAATCCGAACGTGCTGGCATCCTGCAAGCCCCCCAGGCTCCACCACCGCTCTTGCAGCCAACGCAGGAGGTCAAACTCCTCCTTTTGCGCCAGGGCTTCGCGATATGCTGGCTTGGCCAGGATGTCGTCCACGGAGCGGCGCAGCGCTCTGGGATTAGGCGCGCTGTCGTCTCCGTTGGCGTCGGGCAGCGTGGACTGAGCCGCTATCGAAGCGGCCAGCCCGACCAGAACCAGCGCTACAGACGCGTGCTGCCAGGCCCTCACCAAATCTTGCCTCTACATGCCGGATGTGGTAAAGTACCAGACACAGGGCGCCCCGCTACGCTTTGCGCGATGGACGCAAGGGAGGGGCGGCCCGCTTGTTTAAAAGGGGAGGCAGTTGGTGTCACAGAGCGGCGTTGACCCCCTGGTCGAATTCAAAGAGAGGCTCGACAAGTTCATCAGCTCGGTCACCCGTGACCGCGAGCGTCGGATCGCCTATGGCAACCTGCGCCATGAGTATTCCGAGTGGGATGAAGGGGACGATTCGAACACGAACGTCGCCGTCATCTACGAAACGCCAGGTGGATCGACCGTCCAAATTAACGTCACGTGGGAAGACCGAGAGTTCTCGTATCTTTCCGCCGATGGCAACGCTAAGAGCGTCTCGCCAACTCCGGATGAACCCCTGCACATGATCGCCGAGGAAGTGAAGCAGATCCCGGAGCGTCGGATGGTGCGGATCTACGAGACCATCGACGCTTGGTGCGAGGATGGCATGTGCAACCGTGATGTCCTCACCGAACTCAACAAGATTCTGCAGTCAGACTTCCTCGGTGGCACGATGACCCAGCGTGAGCTGAAACTGGGCATCAAACACGCCATGATGTTTCGCAACAAGGTCGAGTAGTCCCTCCCCCGCCTCAACCCCAGCACTGTCGACTATGATGCCGCCGCCTCGTGGGCCAGCGCGTCGGCGATGAACTTGAGGAACATGTTCACGTACTGTAGTCGCCCGCCGCTGCTCTCCGCGGCGTCCACGATGTCCATCCCCTCGCCTGACGACGCGACGACGGTTTCAGGCGGCCTCTGCGAGCTCTTGGCCGCCGCGAGGATCACCGCTGTCTCACCGTGTCCAAGCCCGCTGTCGACGCGGACGGCCTGGACCGTCGCCGGGTCACTCTGAGTGTAGTAGGCGACGAGGTCGTCGATGGCTTCTGCACGGATCTTGCCCAGCGCAAGCGCGCCGATGTTGATCTCAACAGTCAGTGAGCGGGTCCTGGCCAGCACCGCGCGCTCGGCCTCTCGCCGGGCGTCCTCGCGAGCCTCCGATGCCCGTTGGTTCGACAGCTTGATCGTGTCGACCGCGATTTGGCGTTCCGTGATGCTCGAGACGGGCGTCATGGCGCTGCTGAGACGCACTGTGGCGGTCTGCGCGACGCGCCCTGCGTTGCGGGCCGTGCGAGCGAGACTTGGGAGTGTCGCCACCACAGCGTCCAGGTCCACTGCGCAGCGGCGCGCCTCACGAGCCGATCGGGACAGGATTTCGACTTCGGCGGGGGATAGCTCCGTGGCATCGAGGTCGCGCGCTCTTGCGAGCGACCGCTTGAGGCTGTCCGCGGAATCGATACCGACCGCGCCCATACGTTCGATCGCGTAGACGCACTCGCCCGCCTGGGTGATGGCGATGCCGGCCTCAAGTGCCAGTCGGCGCGCGGGCTCGGGCGCACCCGCCGAGCGCTGTCCGACGCCCACAAGAGTGTCGGCTCCACGCTCCATCGCTCGTGTCGCGGGCTTGAGTTCCTTATCGAGTCCGGCCGCGGCAGCCAGGATCCGTCCGCCCGATTCCTCGGCATCTCCGGTGGCCCGCTCGATCTCCTCATGCGCGGCAGACGCCGCATCAGGTGTTGTGCTGACGTCGGGCTCGGACGGTGCAGTGGGCTTGGCCGCCTCCACGCCTGCCTGGGCCGCGTGGGATGCGGGGTCGAGTTTCACGGCCTCCGCGTAGACTCGCGCCGCATCCTCTCGCTCCCCACGTGCCATGTGGCACTTCGCCAGAAGCAATCGAGCCTGCACGGCCGACGGGTCGGCTTCCGCGGCTGCGGAGAGCTTGGCGATCGCCTCGGCGTATCGTGCTCGCCGCGCGTAGCCAGCGCCGATCTGCGTGAGCGAATCGACAGAGTCTAGCGCGAGTTCGGGCTTGTCGAACTGACGCCTGATGCGCGCGTCAGACGGCGGGTGCGTCAGAAACAGCGTCTCCAGGCGGGATGGGCGGCGCTTCTCGAATTCGGACTTGAGTCGGTCGAAGAAGCGGGTCTGCGCGACCGGGTCATACCCCGCGGCGAACATGACCTCCGTGCCGTGATCGTCGGCTTCGTATTCGGCCTCGCGGCTGTGCTTCAGTTGCAGTATGTCAAAGCCCAACTCCGCGATGTCGCCTCCGAGCGCCGTCTCGCGGCCGATGATCACCGTTGCCAGCGAGAGGAGGATGCTCTCCTTGACGGCTTTGACGGAGTCGTGGCCGACTTGGTGGCCGATTTCGTGCCCCGTGATGGCCCACAGTTCGTCTTCGGACTCGACAAACTCCAGCAGCCCTGTGGTCAGGTAGACATACCCCCAGGGCACGGCGGCCGCATTGACGATGTCCGTCTCAAGCACCTTGAAGTCGTACGGGATGTCCTGGCGGCGCGAATGGCCAACGAGGATGTGACCCATCGTGTTGATGTAATCGGCGAGCAGGGGGTCGTCGACGACGTGGTACGATGATTCTATGGCAGCGGACGTCTGCTTGCCGATGGTGCGCTCGATGTCCTCGTCGCTGCAGCCGGCGACGAGGGTGAGCGCCAGAAGCATGGCCGTTGCCGTCACCACGCGTTGTCTCGAATGCATATGCTCCGCACCCCCTCACAGTGCCTAGGACGCCCCATCCATCCCATCGGTTCCGGTCAGCGGATCCTGCCGACCCCTGTAAGCCGAGAATGCGCCGCCGGTGCCCGGACGGCGCATTCTCGATCCCAGAAGTTGTGTCAGGCGGGCTCTATGCGTTAGCCTTGCCCTTGGCGGCCCACACCATGCCGCGCACCACCATGCCGATGACCTCCGGCTTCTCCGCCACGTCGGGCGTGTGCCCGAGCGAGCAGTAGAACACGCGCCCCTTGCCATACATCTTCGTCCACGTCACGGGCATGACGGTATTGCCGAACTTGGTCGTGGCGAGGACCTTGATCGCCGGGTCAACGTGCATGTAATACTGTTCGGAGGTGACCTCAAAGTCACTCATACCAGCCGTGATCTCGTCCTCGGTGTCCTCGATATGGACTCCGTAGGTGACATCCGCGCCACCCGGATGCGCGACCCACTGGCCGCCGACCATGTACTGGTACTCCGTCTGCTCGCGGAACGCGTCGCCCATCCCGCCGTGCAGGCCGCCGATGCCCACGCCAGCTTCCATGACTGCCTCGAGCATGGGGGCGAGTTGGTCCGCCTCAATCTTGCCCATCGTCCAGTGGGGCACGATCAGGTCGAGCCCCTTGAGTTTCTCCACGTCCTTCAGAGCATCGAGGGTGTCGGCCATCTCGACTCCAAAGCCGGCTGCTTCGAGGCCCTCCTGCATGATCTTCCCAACTTCGACCGGGTAGTGACCGTCCCACCCGCCAAACACGATAAGCGCCTTCATGTGCAGTGTCTCCGTTGGACGTCCGTAGGCCGGATCTCCGTGGAAACTCCTTGAGTTTCCACGCGCGCTGGGTGCCTTCGTTGTACGGGATGCGGGCGTTTGTCGTCACGTGACGACAGACCAGACCGGCGAAAATCGCCAGCGTCGGTTGCCGGCGCAGTCATCTCTCGGCCAGCACGCTCTTCTCGTACTCGTACATGTCCGCGAGCCAGCTTGCTGCGGGGGGCGTATCGGCTTGGAGGCACGCGTAGTCCCAGACCGCCCCAAACGGGAGCTCGCCGCGCAACTCCTGCAGCGCCAGTTTCTCCGCGCCCTTACCGTCTGCCTCGGCCTTCGCGAGCAGCTTCGTCGGCTCCAGCAGCGCGTTCAGCAGCGCCTTGCGCAGCGTCCGAGTCCCGACGACCCACGCGCCGATGCGGTTGATGCTGGCATCGAAGAAATCGAGCGCCCAGTAGATTTTGTCGACGACCTTGCCGCGTGTCGCCTCGTCACACAGCGCCTTGACGTCGTCGCGGTAGAGCACTACGTGGTCGCTGTCCCAGCGGACGCCACGGCTGACGTGGACGAGGATGTGGTCGATGAACTGCATGGTCGAAGACAGCTTGTCGGCGATGCTCTCGGTCGGGTGGAAGTGTCCGAGGTCGTAGCAGAGCACCGTCTTGCGGGTCTGGGCGTAGAGCAGGTAGAACTCGTGGCTACCGACCGTGAAGTCCTCGCAGCCGATGCCAAACAGCTTGCTCTCGACCGCGTCGATCACGCCCTTCATCTTCGTCTCGAGCGTCGCGTCGAGCGCCTCCACGAGCCATTGACGATGGCTCCAGCGGTCGACCGCGCTGTCCTTCATGCCGTCGGGAATCCAAATGTTGCACACGCATGGGCCGACCTCTTTGGCGAAGGCGCGCGCGATCTTGCGCGACGCGATGCCATGGTTGACCCAGAACTCTCGGATAGCCGGATCGCGATGCGCCAGCGTCATGCCGTCTTCGGCCAGCGGGTGCGCGAAGTAGGTGGGGTTGAAGTCCAGCCCATACCCCTTCTCCTTGGCCCAGTCGAGCCAGGCCGAAAAATGTCTCGGCTGAATGGCGTCGCGATCGATGACTTTGTCGCCCGTCTCGGCGTAACTCCCGTGGAGGTTGAAGCGAAGCGCGCCGGGGATGAGGCTCGCCGCCTTGTCGTAGTCTTGGCGGATCTCATCGCCATTCGTGGCCGCGCCGGGGAAGTTGCCTGTCGCCTGGATCCCGCCCTGGCTAAGCCCTTCGGGTTTGGTCTCAAGACCGGCGACGTCGTCAGCCTGCCAGCAATGGACTGAGATCGGCACACCCAAGGCGGTCTTGACAGCCACGTCTGCGTTCACGCCAAGCGCCGCGAATCGGTCTTTCGCCGCGGCGTACGCGCTTTGGATCTGTTTGGCCGTCGGGGCCTGCATCTGTTTTGGGGCTTTCTTCGGCATCGTAGTTCCTTCCCGCAGCCCATGCGACTGCGAGGGTGATTACCTGGCTCATCGGATAACGGGGGACGCTTCGCCGGACCAGCGCGACCCTCCTCCGGGTAATGATCCCGTCAGATTCACCAAGGGCAAGAAGGGGAGATCGGCGCGTTTGCCGAATGCTCGCAGTCCTTTCAACGCCATTGTGACCCGGAGCGGCAGCGGCGCCAGTTTGGCTCGCGCCGACGGGAAAGTGACTCTTAAGGAGGGGACCCCGTGAAAGAAGTGCGAGTAGGCCTCGTCGGCTACAACTTCATGGGCCGAGCCCACAGCAACGCCTATCGGCAGCTACCGTTCTACTTCCCGGATGCGAAAGCAAAGCCCGTCATGAAAGTGCTGTGCGGGCGGACGAAAGACCGGCTCGAATCGTGCGCCGATCAGTTCGGCTGGGAAGACACGGAGACCAAGTTTCAGAAGTTGCTCGAGCGCGATGATGTCGACCTGGTCGACATCACCTCGCCGAACAACCAGCACGTTGACATGGTCGTCGCCGCAGCCAAGGCCGGCAAGCACATCTTCTGCGAGAAGCCCCTGGCTACCAGCCTCGCGGACGCCAAGAGAGCGCTTGCGGCGGTCAAGAAGGCCGGCTGCATCAACATGATCTGCCACAACTACCGCCGCGCGCCGGCGGTCTCGCTCGCCAAAAGAATGATCGAGAATGGCGACCTCGGCGAGATCTACCACTGGCGCAGCTTCTACCTGCAGGATTGGCTGATGCCGCCGGATGTGCCGATGATGTGGCGCGTGCAGAAGAGGATCGCCGGCTCGGGTTCGCTCGGCGATCTCATGGCCCACAGCATCGACCTCGCGCTCTGGTTACTCGGGGATATCAGCAAGGTCTCATGCGCGATGAAGACCTTCATCAAGAAGCGCCCGAAGCTCGATGCGTTCGACACGGGACTCGGCGGTAAGGCCGCCAAGAACGCGCCGATGGGCACTGTCGATGTCGACGATGGGGTCACCGCGCAGTGCGAGTTCAAGAACGGCGCGATGGGCACGATGGAGGCGACGCGCTTTGCCGCGGGGCGGAAGAACTATAACAGCTTCGAGGTCAACGGCTCCAAGGGCAGCATCGTCTTTGACCTGGAGAAGATGAACGAGCTGCAATACTACAACTGCTCCGATCCGGCCGACCGACTCGGCTTCCGGCTGATCCAGGCGACGGCGGACGAGCATCCGTTCATGGCCACCGACGCGGGCCCGCGCTACTGGCCGGTCGCGCACATCATCGGCTATGAGCACACGTTCATCAACACCGCGTTCGACCTCATCAACGGCGTCGCCACGGGCAAGCCGGTCGAGCCGAACTTCGAGGACGCGGTGAGGACCCAGGCCGTCCTGGATGCTTGCGAGACCGCATCGAAGGACCGCAAGTGGGTCAACGTCAAGAAATAGCCGGCCGCGCCATTGAACCTCTGGGGAGGAGGTGTGATCCATGCCTATCGTCCAGACGTATCCACCCGTCGACGAAGCCAAGCGACGCGGCGTGCCGGTCTTCGTCGATAGTACCGCGGAGAACAATGTCGACGCGATCCGCGAGGTCGAGGACTGGTGCAGGCAGAATGGCCTCGTCCGAGCGAGGGAGAACCACCTCAGGACCTTGCGCACGGCTGCGGGCGTCGTTCGGAGAGGGATATGCTACGAGCCACCTGTCGCCGAGACAGAGCAACGGCGGGCCGAGTGGAATGACATGGAGCGCCGTCGGCAAGCGATGCCCGAGACCACGCCAGACGATGCAGCGTCCGAGGAGAGCTGATTCGTGGGTTCCGCCGTGCCGTCCCTGCCTGCTGATGTCGTGCTGGACACGAGCGTAATAGTCGCGTGGGCCTTTCATGAGGCGAGCCGATATACTCAAGCCTCGGACGTGCTGTCCGACGTGATGTCCGGGGACGTGCGGGCCCATGTTCCCGACGTTGTTCTGGGCTGAGTTCCAGCAAGTCGCCGGACACAAACGGCACCGGGACCGCCACACGCGCGACGGGCTCGGGTTGTCGCTCACGGACGTTGACGCGGCCTACGCCGATGTCGTCCGCGCTGCCTCTTGACGAAGTCGCCGTGCTGGATGACCTACGACAGGAGGCTTGGGACCTACGGCGAGCGCTGGATGTGGGCAGCTATGATGCCTACTTCGTAGCAATGGCTGAGGGTTACGGGATGGAACTATGGACCTTCGATCACAGCCTCTGCCTTGACCTGGCGTCTGACGTAAGGCTGAGAGGCCGAGTGAAAGAAGTTGGCGTCGACGTCACATGGTGACGCTGTCTCCGATCCGGCATCGGAGTCTATATCCGCAATCGACCGGCCTGAGGGCCGGCCGAGCATTAACATAGGGGGCACACCTGTCATGAAGATCGGCGCGCTGTCCGCCGCATGGACCGACCAGCCGTTGGAGGCCGTACTCGATTTCTACGCCGAGCATGGCCTGCAGGCCGTCGAGCTTGGCACCGGCAACTACCCGCCGGACGATCACTGCAATCCTGTCGAGCTGAACAAGAGCAAAGCCAAGCGCGACGCGCTGCTGAAGGCCGTCGAGAGCCGGGGTATGGTCATCTCGGCGCTCTCGTGCCACGGCAATCCGCTGCACCCGGATCCGGCGATCGCCAAGGCGCACCACGCGGTCTTCCGCGCGACCGTATCGCTCGCCGCGAAGCTGGGCATCACCTGCGTCAACGGCTTCTCCGGTCTCCCGGCCGGCGGCCCTGGCGACAAGGTCCCGAACTGGGTCGTCGCGCCCTGGCCGGAGGATCATGCCGACGCGCTTGTCTACCAGTGGGGTGTCGCCACCAAGTACTGGACCAAGGAGAACGCGTTCCTCGACAAGAACGGCGTCGACATGTGCTTTGAGATGCACCCGAACTTCCTGGTCTACAACCCAGAGAGCCTCATGAAGCTCCGCGACGCATGCGGCGAGCGCATGTGCGCCAACTACGATCCCAGCCACCTCTTCTGGCAGGGCATCGACAACAGCGCCGCCATTCGCTGGCTGCAGGGCAAGGGCGACATCATCAAGCACTTCCACGCCAAGGACAGCAAAGTCTATGAGTGGAATTCGCGGATCAACGGCGTGCTCGACACCAAGCACTACGACGACGAGGTGAACCGCGCGTGGATCTTCCGCTCCGTCGGCTACGGCAACGGCATGGAGGTGTGGAAGGACATGATCTCCACGTTGCGCATGTGCGGCTATGACGGCGTGCTGTCGATCGAGCACGAGGATAGCCTCATGTCCAACGATGAGGGCTTCCTCAAAGCCATCGCGCTCCTCAGGGAGGCCGTGATCTTCGAGGACGCCGGCGAGATGACCTGGGCGTAAGTCGTACCTGATTCCGTCAATCCGCCGCCTGCGGTGCGAAACGAAGGCCCGACCTCGCCGTCTGAGGTCGGGCCTTCACGCTTATGGTGGTTTGGTGCTCACGCGTTCGGGATGATCGCCTTGGCGCTCCCCTATGGCAGGGCCACGGTCACGGCGCCATCGCCGCCCTTGGGATGGTGGAACTCGACCGTCTTCGTCCGGTCGCCCGCGCGGGCGGTGATTTCGTAGTCGCCGTACGTCGCGTGGACGCTTAGCTCGCCGCCTGCCGCCTCGCCCGTCTCGTCGGTCCACCACTCGCCCTTGATCAGCCCCAGCAGGCGCTCGTAGGCGGGCTTTGGCGAGAGATCCTTGCGCAGGAAGCCGGCGGGAGCGCCCTGCCAGGCGTTGCGGTCCGCGAAGTCCCACCAGGTGATTGCCTCAACGGCCGGGTGGCTGTAGAGGATCGTGTAGAAGCGTTCGACCTCGTCGGCCTGAAGCGCCTCGCCCTCGTCGGTCGTCTCCCATCCATCGTCCGAGCGCGGTCCGCTGCAGATCGTCGTCTCCGTGAAATGCAGCGGCACGCCATACTCCGCGTATTGCTCGCACGTGTCCCAAGCCCGCTCGGTCGGCCAGGCGCCGCCGTGCATGTGGCTCTGAATGCCGATCACATCATACATTCGCTCGCCATCATCGTCGACGAGCTGCTCGATGACCTCGTGGTACTTCGGGCCGAGGTTGTAGTCGTTGATGAGCAGCGTGGCGTCAGGGCTCGCGGCGCGGGCGAGCTTGAACGAGTCGATCGTAACGGGCATCTTCCCGAAGCGCTTCATCATCTCGCTCATCCGGTTCTCGAAGGCATCGCCGGCGCGAAACGGGTCGGCGGCTTCGTTGACCACATCCCAGATGCTGTTCGTGCCCAGGAAGCGCGTGATGCAGTCGGTGACGCGCGCGTCGCTCAGTCGCTTGATCTCGTCGAGGTCTTCGGGGAGCCATTTGGGCACGCCGGCGCTGTGGTTCCAGACCAGCGGATGCCCCTTCGTGGTGATGTCATGCTCCTTGCACCACGCCGCGACGAGTTCGCGGTCGTCGTGCTGTGGCGAGCCCTGCGTTCCCTCGTAGCCGCTCCAGTAGAATGCGAGCGTAGCGAAGTTGAAGATGGCGGCGTACTGGTCGCGGTACTTGGCGGTGTCCTCGTCGGTGGGTTGCTGCCACGCAAAAATATTGCTCCCGAACAGGAACTCGTGACGCGTCTGCCTGACCTCCACTGTCGCGCCGTCGATGGGGTCGCCATCCGCGTCCACGACCGTCACCACGAGTTCGCCCATGCGGTGTTCGCGGATACGGTTCTTCGCGCCGTCCATGATCCCCACAGCCGTCACCCCCTGACAGAATGAGCCGCTACAGATGGCAACCAGCGCAAGCACCATTTCAGCCTCCCCCTACTTGCTCTGCATGTCCAGCATCGCGTTCTTGGCGACCTTCCACGGCACGACGTCGAGCTTCTTGCAGTTCGGCACTGACTGCGGACCGCATCCACAGACGTAGTTGGCGGGATTCTGTCCGACCTTGGGCCCGAACTCCTTCCACATGTCCCACGTCTCGGTGGAGAGCGTCACCGGCACATCCTTGTCCCAGCGGCGGATCTCATCGAGGAAAAAGTCGTAGATCTCCGCCCGCACCCAGTGCGGGAAGGGCTTGCATCGCGTGTCCTTGACCTCCTCGACCGATTCCTCGGCGGCCTTCACGTAGGCGGGGTCGAGTTCGTCAGTGTCGAAGATCTGAGTCAGCTCCTCATACGTCATCCACGCGAGGGTGAAGAGGCTGACCATGTCGGGCTTCGTCTGCTCGAAGCTCAGCTTGATCATCTCGCTGCATTCGTCGCGCCAGTCCTTGATCGGGATGATCGGCTTGAACTTGTAGCGGACCGGGTAGCCCGCCTCCTGGCACTTGCGAGCCGCCTCGATACGCTCCTCCGTCGTGGCCGATCCAGCCTCGAACCGGCGGCTGACGTTATGGCTCGTCAGACTCCAGAGCATGATCGTATGTCCGCCGTGGTCGATGTCGCGCAGGAAGTCGACGTTGGCGCTCTTGCTATGGACGAGGAGATACTCCTCAGGCCGCGTCGCGAAATACTCAGCCATCGGACGCATCGCGTCGAGTTCCGGCTCAAGCGCCAGCGCTTCGGCGTCGTCCTCGTAGAGGTAAACCTGCTGCCACGGGTGCGCCTTGACGATCCTGTCCAGCTCGACGATGTACTCCTCGACATTCACCATCGTGGGGTAGAGGTGGCCGAAGCTGCAGTAGCAGCACCGGTGCGGACAGCCCGAGCCCATGTGGATCCGCCAGGCCGGGCGGCAGACCTTGTCGTCCTTGTAGACGTCGCTCGGGAGCATCGCATCGAAGAAGACGTAGGCGCCCCGGCCCATCACCACCGGCACGATTCCGCGCGCGTCGCCAGCTTGCTCCTGGATCTCCTTCACCTTGTCCACGTTGGAGTCATCGAGGGTGAAGGCGTTGATCAGGATATCCGGATCGGTGAGGTCCGGATCGTGCCCCATCCGCCTGCGAGCCTGGGCCCAGTTATGCTCTTTCGCCAGCGCGGGAATGTCGTCGTCAGTGAAGTAGATCGGCGACTTGCCCGCTTCGCCCAGACCGGCGCAGAGCGCGTCGGCGCGGGCCAGCCACGCCGGGTTCTGTTTGACCTGCTCGTGGATGAACACGTTCTTCGGGTTGATCTTGTACACGGAGTCGCTCCCCATGGATGTCCGGTTCTACGCTTCAGCAGGGCTTCTCGCGGACACGGGGTCTGACCTCTCTGGTTGCGTTCCAGGGAGCGGCGCAGTAGACTGTCGGCGGCATGGAGATCCTCGAAGTCCTCGATTACCTGGGCACGTTTGCGTTCGCGCTGTCGGGCGCGTTGGCTGCCGCCCGTCACAAGCTCGACGTCTTCGGCGTGGTGGTGTTGGCAGCCATCACGGCGGTGGGCGGCGGGACCATGCGCGATGTCATGCTCGGCGCCCAGCCGATCTTCTGGCTCGAGCAGCCGATCTACCTGCTGCTCGCCCTTCTGGCCGCTCTGCCGGTGTGCGTGTGGTACCGGAAGCTGGTCTGGACGAAGGGCGTGCTATCGTACGCGGACGCTGTTGGGCTCGGGGTATTCACGGTCATTGGCGCGAGCAAGGCTCTGGACTTTGGGGCCGGGTTTGCGGGGGCGGTGGTGTTTGGATGCATGACAGGCGTCGGCGGCGGAGTCATCCGCGACGTGCTCGTGCGCGAGGTGCCGCTTGTGCTGAAGCGCGAGGTCTACGCCTCCGCGACGATCGCGGGGAGCGTGCTCTTCTGCGCGCTGACGTCGTTTGGCGCTCCCGGGTGGATCGCGTTAGTTGCCGGCGCGGCTCTCACGATTGCCATTCGCGTCTTCTGCGTCGCGCGGCGGGTCCACCTGCCCAGGCCGGGCGGCGATGACGACCTCGACGAGAGCTAGGCGTTCCCCTTGGTAATCGCTGACACGTCGATCGTGTAGAGCTGTCGATCTCCCTCGTGGGCGGAGTCGAAGCAGACTTCCGTGCCGTCGCGATTCCAGCGCGGGTGGAGATCGCAGCGGATCTCGCCGCTCAGTTCAGGCGGCGCGTAGAAGCGACCGATGTCGACGCGCCGCTCGTCTGCTGGGCGGTAGAGCAGAAGCGTCCGCTTGTGGTCTTTGCCGGGGTAGGTATCGGTCAGGACCCACTGCCCGTCCGGCGAGTAGCTGCAGTGACCGTCCGTCGTGAGGATCCCTTCGCCGACCTTCTCAATTCCCTCGGCCTGGTCGTCGAACAGGTAGTAGAAGTTCCCCACCTCGTGGCGTGTCGCCCACGCGAGAATCCGGCCCGGCGATTCCCAGTCGAAGTGACTCGTCATGTCATGGGAGTTGACGAGGCAGATGTCTGAGCCATCCGGCGCGGCAGTGTAGAGCCTCGTCTTCCACGGCGGCTTCTCGCCGACCCAACGATGCAGGAAGATGAACCGCGAGTCGTCCTGGTTGAACTGCAGGTGATTGAACCAGTGGCTCGCGCCGTCCATCGAATCTTCCGGCTCGATCTGGACGATTTGGTCGAGACTGATGATGAGCTGGTTCTCGCCCGTCGCCAGATCCATCTGGTAGATACCGTCTTCGGCCGGTGCTGGGTCGTCGGCCCACGCGTCCGGAACGCCAACATAGCCATACCCCGGTCGGTGGTTGTGCACGCGGCTGAAGTTGACGCTGACGGCCTGTCTGCCATCGCGGCTGACGGCGTAGACTGGGCGCGGGAGCTTCCTCACGATCTCGCCCGAATGCGCGTCGCGGATGATCGAGATGAACTGCCCATCCTCGCGCGCGTTGTAGATGATGTGCCGGTCCGGCGCCGTCTCGAGCCACTGCAGCATGGTCCCCTGCTGCCAGTACCAGGCATGCGTCTCGGCGATTGGGATCCACCGGTTGCCATCGTGCAGGTCCACCATACCAATCCCCGCGACATCGTCGGGGGTGGGCGGGCGGTCGATGAAGCTGGTCTCGAGCGATAGCAGGTATCGGCCCGTGCTGTCGTAGGGGAACTTGTCGTAGTAGCCGAAGAAATGGTGCTTCTCGCGGGGAGTGGGGCAGAGGACCTTGACGTCGTTGCTCATGTCTTCCACGTTGTCTGGCTTCCCTTCCTGCGCGCGAGTGTTGTGCCGCGCGTCTCCCTACTTTGCCTCGTCGGCCTCTGCTTCGGCCTTGAGGGCGGCGAGCGAGGCCATTACGCGGTCGGTCAGTACTTGCAGTTGCTCTTTGCTGGCCTTCTTGCCATCGGGCGTGGCGGTCTCGATCGGCTCGCCGTACCGGACGCTGATGTTCGAGCGTCTGGGCAGCTTCGAGCCTGGGCCATGCGATTCCCACGTGCCCTTGATATACGCGGGCACGATTGGGGCTCCCGCCCGGCTGGCCATCAGCGCGGCGCCGATTCCTGCCTCCTGCAGCTCGCCATCCCGCGTCCGGCCGCCCTCCGGGAAGACAACCAGTGGGCTGCCGATCTCCTTGAGTATTTTGACGGCGAACTTCAGCGTTGCCTTATTGGGCGCCTCGCGGTCCACGGGGAAGCACCCGACGTGGCGGATGATCCACGAGAAGACGGGGACGTCAAACAGCTCCTTCTTCCCCATGAAGAAGCATGGGCGCTTGACGCCCGTGCCCACCACCGGTGGATCGAGGAAGCTCCCGTGATTCGCCGCGATCAGGACGCCGCCTTCGTCTGGGATGTTGTCCGTCCCATGCAGACGGAATCTCCCAAGGCACATGCAGATGATCTTCGCCAGTGTCTTCCCGAGCCAATAGAGCGGTCTGATGTGGGTGCTCACGAGGCCTGTGCCTCCCGAACGAGGTCAAGGACCACGCCGACGACTTGATCAATCGACATGCGGTCGGTGATGATTCCCAGGGCATCCTCCGCCTTCACGAGAGGCGCGATGTCGCGGGACGAATCGCGTTCATCGCGAGCCTGCATCTGGGTCAGGACCTCTTCCAGAGTAGTGTCCGTGCCCTTCTCCTGCAGTTCGAGAAAGCGGCGGCGGGCGCGTTCCTCGGGCGTGGCGGTGACGAACGCTTTCACCTCCGCGTCCGGGCAGACGACCGTGCCGATATCGCGGCCCTCCATGACAACGCCGCCGCCCGCAGCCATGCGGCGTTGCGTATCGGTGAGGTGCTTGCGGACGTCGGGGATGGCCGAGACGGGGGACGCCAGGGCGCTGACTTCAGGTCTGCGAACCTCATCGGTCAGGTCTTCGTCGTTCACGAAGAGCCGCTGGCCACTCTCGCCGACGCGGAACTCCATCCTCGCGGTGGCGGCTTGGCGGATGAAGCCCTCGGCGTCGTCGGGCGAGAGACCCTCGCGCATCCCCAACAGCGCGACGGATCGGTACATCGCTCCCGTGTCGACGTATGCATATCCCAGTTCGCGGGCCACCGTCTTGGCCACCGTGCTCTTGCCGGAGCCGGCCGGGCCATCGATGGCCACGGTTATTCGTCGTGCATCAGCCATAGTCAACTCGCACTCTCGCGGTTTGTCGTCGGAGTGGTGTTTCCGCCGATGTGCTCGAGGGTCCTTCGCGAGGGCTACGCGTCTGGCGTCCGTTCGCCGCGCGCGATCTGCTCCATGACGCGCTGGTAGGCGCCGATGCGACGGAGGAGGCCGACGGCAGCGGGTATCCCGAGAAGCCAGATGATGGTGGGCCAGCGGAGTTCGTCGGAGTGGATGAACACGAGTAACGAAGCGAGCCCGATGAAGTTCGTGATGATGCTCCGCGTCAGCAGCGCGGCGCGAGCCTTGGTCGGGCGCGGGCTGCCCATTATCAGGACGCCGTCGAAGAACTTCATCATGATATACGCCAGAGGAATCAGGCAGACGATCACGATCGGGATGGCGACGTGATAGCCGCCGATGTCGATAGGAGAGGTGCCGCCCAATATCGCGATGATGATAGGCGCTGCGAGGTACTCAACCGTGCCGAGGAACGCCGCGGCGCGGATCTTCACCTTCTCGCGCGTAATGCGCTCGTCGTCCCAGCCGGCGAAGCCCGTCGTCTCACCTGCCATGGCTCATGCCCCCCACTTCGCCATCACCGCGAGGTATGTCGCGCTCATCACTGCCAGCGCGATGCACGCGCCGACGATGCCTTGAGGCACCGTGTGTCGGCCCCGCTGCGACCGTGCCCAGATGATGCCCGGGAGTCCGAGCAGTCCCAGCCACCACCATGGCGACACCACCATCGCGCATGCGCCGAACGCGCCCGTATACACGCCCGAGTGGATGCTGGCCTTCCAAAAGAACGACACGATGATGAAGACGACCGCGTTCGCGAGGTACCCGGCCGTCAGCGCCAGCAACGCGACGGGCGCGTTGACGGCTCTTAGCGCGATGAGCCCAAGAACGCCGCTGAGGATCGACGCGCCGAGAGGGACCCAGCGCTGCTCCTTGACGGCGACGTGCATGTCTGAGATCCGGCCCTTCAGGAAAAACGCGAGAACGATGAGGAATGGCACGACGCCCGCGAAGACGGATGCCATCAGCCCCCAGACCAGAACGTCCTTCCACGAATCTGCCAGAGCGGACGCCAAAGCGCCCGCCGCAACGGCGCAGACAAGGAACGGGCTCGTAAGAGCGGAAATGAGGAATGCCAGCGCATCGCGGGGCGGGCCGGCAAGCAATCGGCGGCCATCAGCGATCGACCTCGGGTTGGCTGGCGCCGGGGCACCGGCGGCTTCGCCATGCACATCATCGGAGGTCTCACCCGTGGACGCGCTCTCATCCGCGGCGGATGCTGTCGCTGCGACCACAAAGAAACTTGAGAAGAAGTCCATACTGGCTGCCTACCTAAGCGGGCTGGTGGGAGATGCGCTGCCCGTGGCTTGCGTGTTCCTCACCGGGCAACCGTTCCCTCTACGCAGCGAGCGCACGGTCAAGGTGGGTGGCGCGCTGCTGCGCGATGCTGCAATGGCAGTGACCGGCGTTTCCGCCGAGGAGTTCGAGGCCGCCTATCTGCGCCATGGCGACTCGGGCGGGGCAATCGCTGAGCTTCTGGAGGATGGCGATCCACCGGACGCCAGTCTGACCGTCCTCGCCGTCTTGGGCCTCTACGAGAAACTCTCGGCAACGTCAAAGACGGCTGAACGTCGCGATCTCCTCGCTGAGGGCTTCAGATCATGTCGCTCCGCCGCGGCGAAGTACGTCGTCAAGATCGCCACCGGCACCATGCGGATAGGGGTGCAGGAGAGCCTGGTTGAGGAGGCGCTCGCTGAGGCGTTTGGGCGGGACGCGGACGACGTGCGCTGGGCAAACATGCTGATCGGCGACATCGGCCAGGCCGCCACGCTCGCGCGCGATGACCGGTTGGGGGAGGCCAGGCTGGAGCTGTTCCGCCCAGTCAAGTCCATGCTGGCGACGGCTGCGGACGAGGCGGCGGATGCGCTGAAACACGCGGATGAGTGGCTCGTCGAGGACAAGTACGATGGCATGCGCGCCCAGGTGCACGCCGGCGAGACGGGAACGCGGATCTACTCGCGAACGCTGGATGAGGTGACAAGTCAGTTCCCCGAGGTTGCGGCGGTGTTCGACGGGTCGCGCGAGTTGGTCATCGACGGGGAGATCATCGCGCAAGCCGGCGACGAGCAGCTTGGTTTCGCAGAACTCTCCAAGCGGCAGGGCCGTAAAGACCCGGACCAGGCCATCCTTGAGGAGATACCGACCGTCTTCGTGGCCTTCGATCTGCTCGCCATCGACGGACATGCGGAATTGCGCAGGCCGCTAACCGAGCGGCGCTCGCTTCTCGCCGATGCGATGGCGGGCATCGACGGCGCGAAGTTGTCGGAGATGACGATGGCCGGCGATGCTGACACGATTCAGGCGGCATTCGACGCGGCTATTGGGCGAGGCAATGAGGGTCTGATGCTCAAGAACCCAGACTCTCAATACCAGCCTGGCAAACGCGGTCGCGCGTGGTTGAAGCTGAAACGCCCGCTCGCGACGTTGGACGTGGTGATCGTGGGTGCTGAGTACGGTCACGGGAGGCGAGCGGGTCTGCTGAGTGATTACACCTTCGCTGTCCGCGCGGGCGACAAGCTCGCGCCGGTCGGCAAGGCGTACTCGGGTGTTACGGATAAGGAGATCGCGTTCCTGACCGATCACTTCAAGCAGAACGCGCTGAAGGATTTTGGCCGCGGTGTGTTGGTGCCCCCCACGATTGTCATTGAGGTCGCGTTCAATGGCATCCAGAAGAGCAAGCGCCACGGCAGCGGGTTCGCGCTGAGATTCCCCCGGATCAAGGGCCTGCGGCTGGACAAGTCGACCAATGAGATAGACACGCTCGAGCGTGTGGAGGAACTTTGGGCAAAACAGACGACCGCGAAGTAATCGCAGAGATCTACGACCTGACGCTCGATGAGCTTGGCGCGTGGTTCGCCGAGAACGGGCAACCCGGTTACCGAGCCAAGCAGGTCTTCAAGTGGTTGCACGATCGGTTGGCGTCGAGTTTTGACGAGATGACCGATCTGCCGGCCACGCTCCGAGAGGCGCTGGCGGAGGCATTTCGGATGGGGCCGCTGGAGCCGATCACCGTATCGAAAGCGGAAGATTCGACGAAGCTGCTCCTTGGATTGGCCGACGGCGAGACGGTTGAGTGCGTCCGCATGGTGACCGACGAGAAGGTGGCCTCGCTGTGCGTGAGCAGCCAGGTGGGGTGCGTGATCCGCTGCAGCTTCTGCGCATCCGGATCGAAAGGGCTTGTGCGCAACCTGACAGCCGGCGAGATCGTGAGCCAGGCAGTGACGTTGCGCGCGAAGGTTGGCGCGGCCAGGAACATCGTCTTCATGGGCATGGGCGAGCCGATGCTGAACCTGGACGCCGTGCTCAAGGCGCTTGAAATCCTCACCGACAAGGCCGGCTGGGGCATCTCGCCACAACGGATCACCGTCTCCACGAGCGGGATTGCCAACGGCATTCGGCGCTACGCGCAAGCGGGACTAGACACCGAACTCGCGCTATCGCTGAACGCGCCGACAGACCAATTGCGCCGGAAGCTAATGCCTGGGATCCGCGACACGCTGGCCGACGTGCTGGCCGCTTGCGATGAGTTTACCGAGGCGCGCGGCGGAAAGCCGGTCACCTACACGTACGTGCTGCTGGCGGGGGTCAACGACCAGCCTGAGCACGCGTCGCAGGTGGTAGAGTTGCTGAAGGGACGGCGCCACCACGTGAACCTCATCGCCTACAATCCCGTGCCGGGAGCGAAATGGAAAGCGCCGCCCTACCAGCACATGGACGCGTTCGCCGTGCGGCTTCACAAGGGCGGGCTGAAGGTTACGCGGAGGCGTAGCAAGGGGCAGAGCATCAACGCGGCGTGCGGGCAGCTTCGGGCGCAGCAGGCTTCGTCTCGGGGAGGTCGCTAACGCCAAGAGCGTCGCGGTAGAGCGCCTCGACGGCGTCCGCTTGCGCGGCAACGCTGAAGCGCTCGTCGGCCAGCTTCAGGGCCGCTGCGCCCATCCGCGCGCGGAGCCCGGCGTCCGACATCAGTTCGCCCAACCGATCCGCGAGCGCATCAACGTCTCCCACCTCGACCGCATAGCCCGTCTCGCCATCGACGACGATCTCGGGGATCCCGGAGAGACGGCTGGCAACGATCGGCTTCCCGAGGGCAGCCGCCTCCAGAAGACACAGCGGGAGGCCTTCGCCGCTGATGGATGCCAGCGCCACCACGTCGGCCGCCCCGACTACCTGGCGGCAGTCATCACGGAAACCCAGGAAATGGACGTGCTCAGCAAGTCCCAGTTGCGTCGCCTGCGCTTCTAGCGCGGCCCGGTCGCGCCCCTCGCCCATGCACGCGCAGTGGAAGTCACGCCCCGACGACCGCAGCTTTGCGAGTGCCTGCAGCAGCACGTGGTGCCCCTTCTTGAACGAAAGGTGCGCGGCGACGGCAATCAGAGGAGTGTCCGTCGGCACGCCGATGCTCTCTCTGACGCCGGCCGATTCCGACGCATCCGGCGGCGATCCGACGTCGACGGCGTTGTAGACCACCGCGGCGCGCTCGGGCCGGATGCCGCTGCTGATGGCGTGTTGATTGACCGCGTCGGCGACGGTTGCGACGCGCGATGCAAACCGATACCAGATCGTCGTATTCAGAGCGTGCATGTGCGCGACGACCGGCGTTCGACAGATCCAGCCCGCATACGAGCCCCAGAGCGACGCGGTGGACAGATGCGTGTGGATGACATCGGCTTGCACTTCGCGAGCGATGTCGGCGATGCGCCACGGGCACTTGAAATTGAACTTGCTGGCAATGGGTGCGGCGATGTGAGGCACTCCGGCAGCCTCGAGCGCCTCGATGAATGAGGCCGTCGGCTTCGTCGCGACCTCCACGCGGTGTCCTCTGTCCTGCAGCTCCCGGCAGAGCCTGATGCAGACGCGCTCAGCCCCGGACAGACGCTTGGGAGTGATGACGTGGAGGATGTTCAGGGCGAAAAACTCCGCCGAGCTAGGCTGGATCCGTTGGAGCTGTGTTCTCGACGCCTCTCTGCGTGTCCTTCCAACGGTCATGCAACCAGAGCCACTGCGCGGGATCCCGACGGATGGCCTCGCCCATGGCGTCGTTGATGCGCTGGGTCGTGACCGCGACGACCTCGTCGCGCTCGAGCGACGGATCGATCTCGATCTCATCCCAGATCTCAAACGACAGCGTGCCATCCTCGGCGCGCGGGCAGAAGACCGGCACGATCGCGCAACCGGTGCGGACCGCTAAGGTGGCCGGTCCAGGCGCGACCCACGCCGGCCTTCCCAGGAACTCCAACCGAATGGCGCCTCGTTTGTGGTGCTGGTCCGGCAGCATTGCGAGCGCGTCCTTGCCGCGGAGCTGGCGCAGCATTGCCCGTAGGTCCTGTCGGTCCAGCACGCGCACCCCGAGTGCCTCGCGACATCCGTTGACGATCGACGCGACCCCGGCGTCGCTGGCATCCCGCGCGACGACCGCAACGTTGAGACCCTCAGCGACCATCCGCGCTCCGCCCATTTCCCAGTTGCCGTAGTGGGCGGTGATTACCATTACGCCCTTGCCGCGCGCGATCGCCGCATGCATTTTGTCCATGCCTTCGACGCGCATCGCCTGTCGCACGCCGTCGAGTCCCATGCTGGGCATCTTGAACAGCTCGAAAAACACCGTGACGATGTTCTGCGTGCATCGCAGCCGGATCCGCCGGCGTTCCCTGGCCGAGTACTTGTCTCCGAACGCGGCGACGATGTTCTCATCGGCCAGGCGTTGGCGTCTCCACGTGAATGCGAAGATGGCCCTACCCATCGCGCGGCCCAGCGCCCGCACGCAGGCAAGCGGAAGCACGCGCACGATCGCGGAAAAAACGACCGCGACGCACCGCGACACGAAGCGCTCGAGGCCCCGCCGGATTGGGTTCTTCACTGGGTCAGACACGACTTCACCTTCTCCACAAGCGCTGCGACGTGCTCCTGCCCGTCGACGATCGCCAACTCGCACCCCAGCACGTGTACCGAATTAATGGTGGCCGGTGGTGCGGTCAGCTTCACTGCGTCCTTCTCGGTCGTGATGACATGCTGCGCGCCCGTCTCCGCCATCTGCTGCCTGATCCGCTCCCAGTCCGCGTCCGAGTATCGGTGGTGATCCGAGAAGACCGCCTGGACGACGTCGTATCCGGCACGTTCGAGGCTGGCCTCGAATGACCGGGGATTCCCGAGCCCCGACATGGCCAGGACCTTCGCGCCGACGGGCGGCGTGTCAGCGCCTGTTAGCGAGCGGAGTTTGTCCGTGCGGTGCTCCGTGACGACCACCGCGACGCCGGGCGCTCTGCCGGCTAGCCAGTGTTTCAGCGTGGCGACGCGATCGGCATCAACCAACTCGGCGTGCGTGATCCAGACCTGCGTCGCGCGCCGCAGGGCGCTTGGAGGCTCGCGGAGCGTCCCCGCCGGCAGGATGCGGTCGGTTTCGATCTCGTGAGATGCATCGACCAGCACGACGTCGGCGTCGCGCGCCAGGCGTAGATGGCCAAAGCCGTCATCCAGCACGAGCGCGTTGGGCTCGCACTGCTCGATGAGCATGCGGGCGACATCGACGCGGCTCGTGCCGACGGCGACGGGGTGGCTGGGCAGAGAGTTGGCCAGCAGCGCCGCCTCGTCGCCCGCCTCGAGCACCGACGCGAGGGTCTCCGCGCCATCAGTCACTAGCAGCGGCGGCAGCCCGGACTTGCGTCTGTAGCCTCTCAGGATGACGCCCGACCTGATGCCCGCCTCCATCAGCTTGTTCACGATGAAGACGGTTGTCGTGGTCTTGCCGGTTCCGCCCATCGTCAGGTTCCCGACCACAAGCACGGGCCGGTTGACGGCGATCTGGCGACGGAGGCCGCTCCCGTAGAGAGATACCTTTGCCCACTGGAACGCGCCATAGCCGACGCTTGCGAAGCGCAGCGCGGCCCTGACGAGGGATGCTGTCAGGCCTCGTCGCCGGCCGGCGATGACGTCGTGGAAGTACGCTTCAGAAGACACGGGCGTGCTCCGGTGGGAGAATCGACAGATGCCTACTGTCTGTTAAGCAGCTCAACCAAGCGCGTCGCCGCCCGAGCCGAGGCGCCCTGATTCGATTTGACGACCTTCAGAGCCCGAACAGAGAGCAACTCCGCCTCGCCGGGGGACGATAGGATCCGGCCGACGGTTCCCGCCAACTCGTCCGCGCTCGACAGTTGGACCAGCGCTTCCTCGGCCTTGCAGAGCCGGACAATGTCGCGGAAGTTGTGCGTGTGAGGGCCGACGATAACTGGCTTGCCTTGAGCCATCGGCTGGAGCACGTTATGGCCGCCCCAGTTGATGAAGCTCCCGCCGACCGTTACGATGTCGGCCAGCGCGTAGACGCGGGCCAGTTCCCCGATGGTGTCGAGAATCAGGATGGAATCCTGCGGCGTCTCCGCTTGAGCCTGACTGGCGCCCTCCATCTTGGATCGGCGGATGGCGTGGTATCCGCGTTCGGTTACGAGCGCCTCGATCTCATCGCCTCGCGCGGGATGGCGAGGGGCGATGACGAGTTGCAGGGCTTGGTGGCTGACGCGGATCTCTTTCAGAGCGTCGAGGACGAGGGCTTCCTCACCCTCGCGAGTGCTGCCCACCACCCACGTCGGGATGTCAGCGGAGAGGCCGAGGTCTTGCCTCAGCTTGGCGAGTTCGGCGGGGCGGACCTCCGGGAAATCCTCGTCGAACTTCGCGCTGCCGGTGACCTCGACGCGATCGGCGGGCGCTCCCATCTCTTTGTAGCGCTCCGCATCCAAATCCGATTGCGCCAGCACCGCATCGATATGGCTCAGCGTCCACTTGTAGATCGGCTTCACCGGTTGGGAGCGGCGCAGAGCCTTGTCCGAGAAGCGAGCATTGGCGACCGCCGTCCGCGTGCCGCGCATGTGCGCGAGCCCGAATAGGTTTGGCCACAGCTCGGTGTCGATCGTAACGAGCAGATCCGGCTGGATCGCGTCGAGCGCCCGCCGGATGACCCACGTCACGTCGAAAGGCAGGTAGATCAGCGCGTCGACGCTGAGGTCGCGTTTTTCGGCGAGGTCATGCCCGGTCTGCGTGGTCGTGGACAGGACAACCCGCGCCAGAGGCGCGAGCGCCTTGATCTCGGCAAGAATGGCCTCCGCGGCGGCCACTTCGCCAACGGAGACCGCATGCATCCAGATGACCGGGTCGCCGGAGTCCTTCAGCTTGGTTGCGCTCTCGGGGAGCTTGCCAAAACGCTCCGACAGGCCGACGCGACTCTTGCCCGACGAGGTTAGACGCAGGCCGAGGATTGTGAGTATGATCGGCGACAGAAGCCAGATGCCGCCGTTGTACATGTAGTATCCAAATCCCTTGCCTGCGTACTTCGCCTTGTCGCTCATGGTGCTGTTGCCTGCTCAGGAGTGTCGTCCGCCGACGGTTTCTTCTGGAGTTGCGTTTCGTAAAGAGCCTTGTATAGACCCCCGGATGCCATCAGGTCGGCATGCGATCCCTGCTCCACGACGCGTCCGCTCTCCATGACGAGAATCCTGTCAGCCTCGCGGATGGTCGACAGGCGATGCGCGATGATGAGTGCTGTTCGCCCCTCAAGCAACCGGTTGATCGCGGCCTGGACAGCACCCTCGCTCTCGGCGTCGAGCGATGATGTGGCCTCGTCGAGGATCAGGATGCGCGGGTCGCGAAGGAGGGCGCGCGCTATCGCGATTCGCTGGCGCTGTCCACCCGATAGCTTCGCGCCGCGCTCGCCTATCTCGGTATCATAACCCAGAGGCAACGCCTCAACGAAATCGTGGGCTTGAGCGGCCTTGGCCGCCTCGACGACCTGCTCGATCGTGGCGTCGGGACTGCCGTAGCGGATGTTGTCGGCAACGCTCGTCCCGAACAGGATTGTCTCCTGCGGGACCATCCCCATGAGGCCGCGCAGCGATGCCCGCGTCACATCGCGAACGTCGGCCCCATCGACGAGCACCTGCCCGTCCGTGACGTCGTAGAGCCTGGGCACCAGGTTCGCGAGAGTGGTCTTGCCCGCGCCGCTCGGCCCGGCAACCGCAACGACCTCTCCCGGTTCGATCTCGAGGTCGACGTGGTCAAGGACCAAGCTCGTCTCCTCGTCGTAGCGGAAGGACACGTCGCGGAAGGTGATTCGGCCGGTAGCCTCGGTGAGGTCGCGCGCGTTGGGCGCGTCAGTGAGGTCGGACTTCGTATCGATGATCTCGAAGATGCGCGCTGATGCCGCAGCCGTCTGTTGGATGGTCATGTTCAGACGCGTGATCCGGCTGACGCTCGCGCCGAGCACTTGCATGGCGATGACAAAGGCGAACAGTTTCCCCGGCTCCATCCGGTTGGCGATCATCTCGTTGGCGCCGATTAGCAGCGACGTCGCCAGTCCGAGGATGAGTATGAGGCTGGTGATGGGCGTGTTGAACGACCGAACGCGCGCCCCTCTCATCGCCGTGCGGAAGGCAGCCCTGTTCGTGTCTCCGAAGAGCCGGTTGACGTGCGGCTCCATGCCGAAGGCCTGCACGACCCGCATGGCGTTCAGCGTCTGCTCCGAGAAAGCCACCAGGTCCGCCATTCGCGCCTGGACCGCCCGCGCGTAGCGCTTCATCTTGGCGCCGAGCCACGCCGTCAGTCCCCAGATCACCGGCAGGAGCACGAACACGGCAATCGTCAGGCGCCAGTTGATCAGCACCATGATGAGCACCATGATCAGGCACGTCGGCGGCGCGGCCAGCGTGGCCGCGATGGGGGATGAGAATAGCATCTGCAGCCGTGTCGTGTCATTGCTGATCCGCGAGAGCAGGTCGCCTGATCTCTGGTCCTCGAAGTACTTCAGGGGCAAGCTCTGGAGATGCTCGAACAGTTGCTGCCTGACGGAAAACAGCACTCGTTGCCCCATGTGTTGGGTCATGTAGACCGACGCCATGTCGGTGGCTGTTCCGGCGATCCCTATCAGCAGCAGCCCCACCGCGGCGGCGATGAGAAGCCGCTGCGTGCGACGGCTGCCGATCGCCTCGTCGACCCTGAAGACGTCGCGCCAGCTCCGTGAGATACCCTCGGCTTGGCGCTCGACCCATGCGGTTGCGCTGGGAAACATCTGCTTGAGCGCGTCACCGGCCCCGGTAGATTCGGCGTTCTCTTCTTGCTCCTGGGCCCGCTGCTCTATCCACGCATTGGCCTTGGGAAAGAGCGTCTTGAATTCCCGGTTTGCGTCAGTGTCGGCGCCCTCGTCCAGAGCGGGCTTGATCAGCCCCTGGATTTGCCAGATGGCCGCGCCGCGCAGGAGGCCTGTGGCGCCGATCGCGAGCGCAGCCGCCAGGGCGACTGGGACGAGGCCGGACGCGAATTGGCGTAGTCGTAGCAGCTCCTTCATAGCGCGGCTGCCTGTCGTTCCTCCGACACGCCATTGCCGGCGTGCCAGTTGTCATTCAACGCATCTTCCACTGCGTCCGCGGCTCTTTCGGCTGCGCCCGCTCCGCCAAGTGCCTCTGCAACGGTCTGAAGCCGGGCCGTCACGCTCGCGGCCAGATCCGGCTTCCGCAGGAATGAGAGCGTCCGATCGGCCAGGTCTCGGGGGGTGACGTCGTCTCCGATGAGTTCGTCAACGACGCGTTCCCCGGCGATGATGTTGGGCAGCGCGTAGAACTCGGCGATTGTCGGCCTCAGGAGATACTCAAAAAGCTGCGACCGAGTGCCCCGGTAGAACGTGGTCGTCGGGACACCCAGCGTGCAGGCTTCCACGGTCGCGGTGCCCATGCATACCAGGGCCGCGTCGGATGCGCGGAGAGCGGGGGCGGCGCCTCGGGCGACTGTCAGGGCCTCGATCCCGGCCCGCGTAATGTAGCGCTCCAGCTTGGCGCGACGGACGTTATGGGCTTGCGACAGAACAACCTGGACCCCTGGAATCTCGTCCCGCAAGATACGGACGGTCTCCATGAGGATCGGCATGTGAGTCCCGATTTCCGCTTTTCTGCTACCGGGCAGCATGGCAACGGTGGGCGCCTCCGGGTCGAGTCCCAGTTGCTCGCGCATGTCGCGCCTGGGGGGCATCGCGCTCGGTAGATCCGCCGCGGGGTGTCCCACAAACCGAACGCGCCCCGTGCCGTCGTCTCCCTCCGCATTCCACGGGAAAGGCGCGGCGACGTAGTCGGCCTCTCTCAGCCGCCTCACGCTCCATTTGCGCGACCACGAACGAGGCGGGACATAGTACAGCACCTTCTGTCCCCCCAGCCAGCGGAGCGTCCGAGCGATCGCAACGTTGAAGCCGCCTGAGTCGATGCACACGAGCAGGTCCGGGCGGCGCTTCCGGATGACCCATCTTGCCCGCCAATTCGCGAAGACACCCGGCACAAGCGCTGGGATCCAGCCCATGATGCCCAGCACGGACCATTTCGTCGAATTGGCGATCACATCAACGCCGGCCTCGCGCATCGCCGAGCCGCCAGCCCCGAAAAGCTCAATCGGGCCTCGCCGCTGAAGCGCTTCAGCCAGGCGCGCGCCGATAGCATCGCCGGAGTGATCCGCCGTGCTAATACACACGCGAGGCGGCCTGGATAGGCGCGCCTCGGGGTTAACCGTCTGGTGATTGGAGTCGGTCACGACTTGTCGGCGCGAGGATCCCGCTGGCGGCCCGAGCGGCCGGTGGCGATAGCAGCTTGGAAAGCCAGAAGTCTCTCGGTCTCGGGCGTGACTTCGCCGTCCGCCCTGATCCTCGCCTGGGCCTCCTCAAACGTATCTGTCGACCGGAATAGAGCCCGATACGTGGCCTTCAGCGACCGGCGTGATTCCTCCGACAGCCCGCGCCGCCTCAGACCCACGACGTTCAGTCCGTAAAGGTCGGCGGGGTTGCCCTGGGCGATGCAATACGGTGGGACGTCGACCACGACCCGCGACATTCCACCGATCATGGCCATCGTGCCGATGGTGATGAACTGATGCACTCCCACAAACCCGGAGAGAATCGTGAAGTCCTCAACCACGCAGTGTCCGCTGATGCCCGTGTAGTTGGCCATCATGATCGAGCTACCGATATCGCAGTTGTGGCCGATGTGGCTGTAGGCCATGAGCATGCAATCAGAACCGATGCTCGTGCTCTCACCCTCGCCCGATGCGCGGTGAAGCGTGCAGTACTCGCGGATCTGGTTATTGTCACCGATCTTCAGGTAGCTGACCTCGCCCTCAAACCCACCGTCTTGAGGGGCATCCCCGAGAACCGTTCCCTGGTGAAGGTGGTTGCCGTTGCCGAGGGACGTGTGGCTGCAGATTCGAACTTGCGCGTCGATAACGCAGTCGTCACCGATGGTGACGTTGTCGTCTATCAGCGCGTATGGGCCGACCGTGACGTTGTCGCCCAACTCAGCCCCGGCGGCGATGATGGCCGTGGGATGGATCGTGTTTGGCATCCGCTTGGGTCACTCCGATCAGATTCGGTGCGATCAGTCCTCCAACGGGCTGAGTGCGAAGACGAAAATGCCCTCACAGGCAAGCTCGCCGTCGACGGTGGCCGTGGCTTGCACGCGACCGATGTTGCCCTTCGTCTTGAGGATGTTGATCTCCATAACGAGTTGGTCGCCGGGCAGCACGCGCTTGCGGAAGCGGATCTTGTCCATCCCGCCGATGTAGGCCTGTTTGTTGGCATTGTCGGCTTTGCCCAGCAGTAGGACGCCCCCAACCTGACACATCGCCTCGAGGATTAGGACCCCGGGCATCACCGGCATCTCCGGCCAATGACCTTGGAAGAATGGCTCGTTGATCGTCACGTTCTTGATCCCCACTGCGCGTTCATCTTCCATCTCGATGATCCTGTCAACGAGGAGGAAAGGATAGCGGTGAGGGAGGGTCTTCAGGATACCGTTGATATCGACCATGCAGACAGCCTCCAATGGAAATGGCACGGCGCGCGGGGAGATAGACACGCCCCCGGAGCGTAACTTGGGGATTATAGCATGGGGGTTAGGGCGAAAGCAACCGGACAGGGCACGACGTGGAGCGCGCCCACGCGTCATGTGGTTGCCGACATCGTCGCTCGTGAGGGGAACGTTATGGGCGAAGCGGAGCTGCTTCGCCCTTAGCCGGCAGCCATGGGGTCCGCCGCGCGAACGGCAGCGGGCTTGGGGTGCGTCAGAGGCGCGCGAACGTTCGCGCCTGTTAGCTCGATCAGGGAACGGTACAGTACTTCACGCACGTAGGCGTAAGCCGCCGTCTCGTCCTGGAACTCGCGAGCGATCCGGCGCAGCACATCCTCGGGAGCGAGCCGGGCATCGATCAGATCCTCGATCACCTGGCGCGCCGGAGCCGGTAGGTTACTCTTCAGCTCCGCGTATGTCACTTGCCCCCCCTGTACCATCTTCATGCTCCTCGACGGGTCCCAGCCCGTCTGGTTGTGTGGAATGTGGCGTGTCATCAAGTGTATAAACGAACTACTACGCCCTGTGGTTGCGTCGCCTTACGTGCTGTTGGGCCCGTTTGTGACTAGGCGCACAGCCTGGAAGAACGAGCGGATCAAAGCCGGCGATTTGGCGTTCGGCGCGACCTCGACCCCGGACGAGACATCCACTCCCGCGGGGCGGACTGCCTGGATCGCCTCCGAGACATTCCCTGGGTCCAGCCCCCCGGCGAGGATGACAGGAGTCGGCCCCGCCAACTCAACCGCGCGCGCCGCCACGCTCCAATCCATGGCCACTCCCGTCCCGCCGGCCTTGCCGGCCCTCGCCGAGTCCAGCATGATCTTGTCCGCACCTGCTTGAGCGGCCGCCTCGATCTCAGCCGCAAGCTTCGCCGTGTCCGGTTCTCGGGCGTCGACCTCAACCGAAACCACTTGCCACACCTCCACGCCCTCAAGCCTCTGCCGGACCGCATCTACCAGGAACTCCCGCCCATGCAGTTGCACTGCTCGCGGTTGCACGGAACTTGCCAGCTCGCGAATCTCGTCTGCATCGGCCGACGTCGTGACCATCACTGGTTTGGCTTTAGCTGCCCTGGCGAGCAGCGCCGCTTGCGCCCGCTGAAGGTTGCGCGGCGAGCGCGGGACTTCGGTGATGAGCCCGACATACTCCGCTCCGCAGCCTTCGGCGGCGCGGAGGTGACCGATGCTCGTCAGTCCGCAGACCTTGATGAAGGGCGTCGGCAGTTGGTTCATCGATACGCTCCCGGTGTTGCGTCACGTGCCGCCATCGTGTCTATCATCGGGTTAGATGCTTCGACGGCGGAATTGGTTGCGCTTCGAGGTGGATATGCTGTCAGGCGCCCGTCGCGCGATGCGTTGCGTCCCGCAACCCCATACCGCCCGATCAGCCGCGCAGGTTTCCACGCGTGGAATGTCGAATTGCATACGTTCACCCGCGCCGGAAGATGCGGTGCGGGTTACTTGCATACAGGTAGGTCGCGATGCCTCGGGGCAAAGGCTGCAGGCGACATGGTAAGCAGTTCGGTCCGTGCTCATGCTCTCTCGGGAAACTCTCCCGACTGATTGAGCCGGCCGCGCTGTACCTGCTGCACGACGGCGAGCCGCGTTACGGCTACGAATTGCTGGCGAAGATCCCGGAGCTGGCTCTGACTGATTCTGAGATCGACGTCGGCGCCGTGTACCGGACCTTGCGGACGCTTGAGGCGGCGGGCTACGTGACATCGGAGTGGCAGCCCGGCCCTGGCGGCCCGAAACGCCGAATGTACACGATCACCCCAGTTGGCCAACAGCACTTGCGCGACTGGGCCACGGTCATGGAACGGCGCGGCGCCGGTATGGTTGGGTTCGCCAAGAAATGCGGCAAGCTGAGCGCGTAAGCCGGGCAATCACGTAACCGGGGGCGACTCGTGTCGCCCTTTCTTTTAGCTTCGGTAAATGTATAAGACATCTACCAAACACATATAGAGAACGAGCGACCGCAGCGCGGATCGGGCAACGACAGCCGGGCACTTCGCGCTCCCCCATCTACGTTGTATTGAGTGATCACCGGGGCGCGTGCCCCGCCATGGGGGATGACACAATGGCCGATGAACAGATTCTGGAGCCGGCTTCGAAGCCGAAGCCCTGGTGGCGAATTCCGCTCGTGCTGGTCGTTCTGGCGTCCATCGCGGTCGCCGTCAACTGGAACGACGACCAATCCCTGCAGTTCAAAAAACTCCTTACCGGCGAGAAGTCGCCCGCTGAGGTTCTGGCGGGCAAGACCATGCGCGGGTCGGGCGAGAACGGAGGCGGCTCTCCTTTCCAATTCCCGGAGCCGCTGGGGCCAGAGGATGCCAAAGTTAAGCTCACGGTCTGGGCGACCGAAGGCGACCCATGCCAGCATGAGCTCGTCGGTCTGATGGCGGGCGTGAGCACCGTCGACGATGGCAAGCTGCGCATTGAGTTTGTGAGCGGGGAGACATCGCTCGCCGACGGCGAGCCACTGAGCCAGCTCTGCGGTCAGGGATTGGCGATCAACGGTGAGACCAAGATCGAGGTCCCCGTGGATGCCGAGAAGCCCAAGGTCTACTACTTCACCGGGACGCCAGACGGAAGCCACGGGTGGAAGCCGGATGACTTGGCGCTGGCGCTCAACTCAGAGATCGACAAGGCATACGGCGCGCCTGGCGTCTTCACGGGCGAGCAGTTGATGGCCGCTGCGTCCGATGGCGCCGCCCTGGTCGCCGTGCCCGGGGGCGTTGAGGGCGCCGGAGCCACTGGAGGCACTGGGCCAGGCATGATGGGGAAAATGGGCAAGATGGGTGTCGGCAAGGCCGGAGCGCCCGGTCCTCCGGAGGGATCCGACGACCAGCCGGCCGACCCAGCCGAAGCCGACGAAGCCGACGAGGATACGCCGGCTGCCTGACGCGACCGACGCGAAAGACAATAACGCTTTTTCGAGGGCCTGGCTCACCTGCCGGGCCCTCGCCTGTTTTCGTGGGAGGCGGACCGAACAAAGCCGCGGCATCGAACGTTCTTTAGGTGTGAGATTGCATACTTCTCAGAATGATCGATCACACCGATCGGAGGCGACAGTCCTGATGCTCAGACGAAGCTCCGGTTTCACTCTCATTGAGTTGCTCGTCGTAATCGCCATCATCGCCATTCTCGCGTCTATCCTGTTCCCGGTGTTCTCCCGGGCCCGCGCGAAGGCCCGCGCGGCTGCATGCCTTTCGAACCTCAAGCAACTCGGGCTGGCCATCGACATGTACGCCCAGGATCACGACGAGACTCTGCCGCCTCACAACGATAACGAACCGCCGTTCCCGACCTACGATTGGCGGTATGACACGTTCATCCTCAGGCTGCAGCCGTACACCCGAAATGCCGCTCTGACAAAGTGTCCTGATGATCCGCTTTGGAAGGAGCCGGGCACGGCCGGGGCGGGGATCCGTTGGTGGAGCTACGACTTCAACCGAGGCTGCGAGTTTGGCCCGCATCAGCCCGGGTGGATCGGGGCGTTTCAGGTCCCGTCCCAGACGATCATCATGTTCGACGGCGCCGAGACCGATCATGGCGTCGAGCTTGGATCGACGGACACGCTCGACGATCCTAGCACATGGTCGGCTGACGCCAAGAAGGCGTACGAGCGCCACAACAGTGGGCTGAACATCCTCTTCGCGGACGGGCACTGCAAGTGGCGGTCCGGCGACTCCGTCGAGTACGAGGAGCTTACGGTCGCCGACGACTGAAGCGAATCCACTTCACGTAGAATCGAAACGGCGCCCGGGATCTCCGGGCGCCGTCATGCTATCTCTGGGGTTTGAGGCTAGACCGTCTTTACGCGCTCGTCAGCCGCGGTCAGGATGTTGCCCAGCCCCCGGTCTGCCGCTATACCGATGTGCGGGACCTGGTCGACAGTGCAAATGCCCAGCACGTCTGTCGAGAGCGAGTCACAGGCCACCATATCTGAACTGACGATCACCGTCTCGAAGTCTTTGATGACCGAGTCGACGCCGCCCTTAGGCCCGCCCGTAATGCACGAGTTCGTGATATCCATTACCGTGAGCGTGGGGATAACCGCGCTGGAGAGGTCGGCAATGTTCACGTGCAGGTTCGGGTCCTTCGCGAACTTGTCTTCGTTCTGGTGGTAGGTCTGCGGGCGCAGGATCAGCCCCATTTGGTTCTTCATCGCCCCGCATACCTCGGTCGCGCTGTGGTGCTTGAACTTCGGGCAGTTGATCAACACGTCGCACTCGAGAACGTCCAGCGCCACCATGTCTGACGTCGTGCTCGTGCCGGCCGTGAAGGCGACCTCCTCGTAGAGACGGGCGTCTTCCCACGACGTGACGGTGGCCCCCGCGGCTTCGGCTGCTTCCGGGACGCCCGAGAGCAACTTCACAACCTCCCACGCGTCGCACGAGTGCTCGCCGATGATGACCTTCTTCGCACCGGCATCCTTGCAGAGCCTCACGACGGCGGCCACGACTTCGGGGTGCGTGTCGACGCCCTGTTCAGGTGTCTTGGCCCAACCGAGGTTGGGCTTGATGACAACCGTGTCGCCGCTGCTGACGAACGCGCCCATCCCGCCGTAGGCGTCGACAGCCGCCTTCACCAGTTCCTCGCGCGAGTTATTCTGCGCGATGACGGCCTCGATACCATCGAGAGGGTGCCCGATGATCTTGTTGATGCCGACCTTGCCATCGCCGCCGCTGGCTGTGGTCACCGGGACTTCGCCAGTGCTCGTCGTCGGATCGGTCGGGGTGGTTATTGGCGGCGCGCTCTGATTCTCCGGGCACCCGCCGAGCAATACGGCGCCGCCGGCGCCAAGCAGGCCAGCAGTGGCGCGCAGGAATCGTCGTCTGTCACATTTGCTGCACATGGTGCTCCTCCGGTCGAGGTCCGCGCCCGGCTAGTTGTGGTTTGACAGCCCATTCGGGCAGGGGTACCATTCTACACGGCCCGCCGCAGGGCCTGCGCCACGATATAATGGAGCGACATTTGAGACATCTCACCCTCGTCCCGCACGCGCTTCTGTCCCTCGTATTGGTTACCAGCGTTGGAGCCTCCGCCCAGGTTCCATCTGACGTCCGCGTGGAGTTTCTCGGCGATACCCTCACGTGGCGAGACAGCCACTCCGTCTACGAGACGACCGAGGACGCGAAGTTTCAGACGGAGCGCTATGGCACTGACTTCCACGTGCGCGTTCATGGCCTGCCGCCGGATGACTACAGCATCCGCATCGGTTTCGCCGAGATGAAGTTCGTGGATCGAGGGACGAGGCGGTTCTCAGTGAAGGCCAACGGGAAGTCGCTGCTCCGCAGGTTTGATATCCTCGATGAGGTCGCCAACTTCGAGGCGCTCGTCAAGGTCTTTCGCTTCACGCTCGACGATCCCGTGTTGGACCTGCACTTCGCCGCCGAGCGCGACAACGCCAAGTACTGCTTCATCCGCATCTACAACAGCGAGTTCGCCGCCGAAATCCCGCCCACCATCCCCGTGACGCAGTCCCAGGTGGGCGATCAGCCCGACGCGCCGTATATGGCGGGCATGTACGAGACATCGATCGGCAAGTTCGGCTCGCGCGTGGCGTTCAACCCGCGCCCTAAGTCGCGTTCGTGGTGGCAGGGGGCGCTAGGCCACGCTGACTACTCCGTCGCCCACTTCGAGAGGGACCACCAGTTCTGGGCCGACTACCCATACGAGATGGCGATCGGCACTGAGCACGTTCCCGCGGACGGTCCGTCGACGTCCTACGCCCTGCCATTCACCGACGCCGTCGCGTCATTCCCGATTGTCACTCAGAGCATCACTCCGACCAGTCTCACGTACACGTGTCGCGCGCCGGACCTGCCCTACGAACTCACTCTCCGGTACGCCGCGCCGTTCTACCCGGAAGACTTGAAGCTCTCAACGGCTCCGTATATCCGCCTCGACGCCAGCGTCCGCGATACCCGTGGGGCTGGGGCGAAGGGGCGCGTGTTCGTGGCCCAGGGCGGGCACGGCGACCAGAAGCTGACACCCTTGTCGGCCGATGGATATGTCGGCTGGACCTATGAGATCACCCAGTTCGGATTGCCGACGGAGCAGATATGGGCGGCCGAGGCCGGGCCCGACATCTCCGTCTTCGATGGCGAGGCGTCCATCGGCCAGGCGGCTGTGCCGCTTGAGGACGACACGCGCGACCGCGACACGGATGGGCGCGTCATCGTCCCCGTGCTGCTCTGGCAACCGCTTCGAGGGCTGACATGGGACTTCGAGCTTGGGCCTGGGGAATCGGCCGAGAAGTCCTTCGCGTATGTGGGCTGGTGCGAGTCTCCCGTCTTGTACACGTACGAGCGGAACCTCTACTTCAAGTACCTCGAATACTTCGACACGCCGACGGATGTCGTGAAGTATGTCTATGACGAACGAGCAACCGCGGACCGCCGGGCGAAGCTCTTCGAGAGCACGGTCCTCGACATGGAGGGGCTGCCGCCCGAATACGCTGACTTCTTCAGCTTTGCGTTCCAGAGCTACGCCATGAACACGTGGTACATGTCCGACGCCCTCGGCGATTGGTATAGCTGCTGGGAAGGGTGCTGCAAGTTCCACTCCACCGTCGACGTGGAATACAACCAGTGGCCCTTCTACCTCCACTACTGGCCCGAACTCGCGCGCCTGACGCTCGATGCCTGGGCCGATCACGAACTCGACGGCGTGATGCCCCACGACATGGGAATGGGCCTTGAAATCGGCGACATGGTCTACCCTCACCACATGGAGGTCGAGGAGGGCACCAACTACGTCCTGTTGCTCTTCGCCTACTGGCGCGCAACCGGCGATTCAGACACCGTTCGGAAGCACTTGGCCCTGTCGGAGCGGCTGATGGCGTTCGTCGCTGAGTGCGACACAGATGACGACGGCTTCCCCGAGGAGGGCACGTCCAATACGATCGACCAGGGCTCGCGGGTCATCCAGCATGCCCCGAAACAGGTCTATCTGGCGGTGAAGGCCCTCGCGGCGTGGCGCGCGCTAGCGGCGATGGCTGAGGCGACCGGCGAAGTGAAGATCGCCGAAGAGAACGCCGACCGCGCCGCGCTGGTTGCCTCCACGCTGCGCGAGAAGGCCTGGCTGGACACCCACTACGCGATCGCCCTGCAGCCCGAACCTCGGCGCCAGCCCGAGCCGCGCTACGGCGACGACAACTGGTACGGAGACGATGGCATGGGCCCGGGAATGGGCGCGCGCGGCGGACAGTCCTCGTACGCCCCCCAACCCGTGTCGGGCTGGGATGGACACTCGATCTACGCGGGAAATGGCCTGTTATTTCCCTTTTCCTACGGGCTGGCGGTCGACATGGACGTGTCCCGCGTCCGCCAGGATCTGCTGGCATCGACTGAGGCCACTCTCAAGCGCTACGGCTCTCCGCACACGGACCGGGAGGGGAACACGTGGATTTCGCAGAATATCTGGCGTGACATGGTCGCGGCCTATGTGGGCCTCGACTTGGCCGACAACGTGTCGCGCTACTGGGAGTTCGAGGTGGACCAGAACCGACGCAAACGGGGCTGCTTCACCGACGTGTATAACTACGGGGCAGGTTCGACGTCTCTGGACTATTACCCGCGAGGCATCACGGTAGCCGGGCTGGCCCCGGCTCTGATGGGCATGGCCCTGGACCGTGGCGGCGAGACGCTCTCATTTGCCCCCGTGAGGCTGCCACTGCGCGCGCCGGTGACCGCGCTGGCGGACTGGGATGCGGAGCGAGTGCCATGGGTTGCGCTGAGCGCCGGCGCCGATGGTCCCGTCGTCAAGCTGGACCAGGAAGACCTCTTCGAAGGACTTGTGGTTGGGACCCGGCCGACGGGCCAACCACTGGCGGATCACTGAACACGCGCATGGTGGGCCTGGTGGGGTTGGTGTGGTATAACAACACAGATTGGCGGCGATCATTCGCTGACTAGAGATCGCCCGAATCTGGGTGGGCACGCCGCCATTCAGGCAGGCGTGGCCTGCTCGCACGGGCTGAACTAGGGGAGAGGCTCATGTCTGACGAGAAACCGCAGGACGGGTGCTGTTCAGACCCTCTCGACGAGTTGCTTGAGGCGCTGGGGTCGGCCGTTGACCCGACAAGCCTTCTGGCGCGGGCGTGGGGGTGGTTCAACAAACATGCCGGCGTAGACGTGCTAAACGTCGCGACGCTGGGCCCCCCTGAGCCGACTGGGTACGTGTTCTCCGTCGGCCAGCTTCAGACCGAGGAAGATATCGTCAAGTCATGGGATGTGCTCGTGGAGGCGGCGGCGGAGGTGTGTCCCGACCGGGGCGCGCACCCGAGACGGCGCGGCGACCGCAGGCTGTGGAACGCGACTGAGGAGCACATGGCGCTTGAGCCGCCTCCGACGCCCATCGGGAAGTGGATCGTCACGATGGCCGGCGGACCCTCCGTGTTGGTCATGCCGACGCGCGGCAGCGATGAGCCCGTCTCCGACGAGTGCGAGGCTATCCTTGCCCAGGCCTCTCGCTACATCGGGCTGTACCTGCGAGGCGTCGAAGCGCTCTATACCCAGCCGCAGGCCGCGCCGGGACCAGACACCCCCTTTGAGGAACAGCTGGAGTACGAGGTGCAACGCGCCCAACGACAGCGGACGGCTGTCTCGCTGGCGTTGGTTGAGTACCGCCTGGCTGGGGCGACGGCCGGCGAGACTTCGGTGCCGGATGAAGTGCGGGAGAGAGTCAGCACGATCCTCTCGCGCACCACGCGCGGCAACGACCGAGTCGCCCAGATCGGCGAGAGCTGTCTCGCGGTGATCATGCCCAAGACGGACGCGCCTGGTGCTCTGGTGGGCGCGGACAGGCTGCAGCGCTCGCTGTTGGCGGAGCTTGAGGGCTCGGAGCCGGAGCTGTCGATTCGCGTCGGAATTGGGGGGCGCGACCCGGCCGAGACGGGCGCGTCGGAGTTGTTTGCCAGGGCGTCGCAGGCACTGGCCCAGTCGCGTTCCTCGCATGGCGAGGCGGCGTTCCTCTACGTATAGAGGCTTCAGGCATAGCGACGATTACGAGCCGGCCCCCTTTCGGGGCCGGTTTTTTCGTGCCTGATGGCCTCGTGCCGGCGCGCGCGGGAGGGCATGGCCGCGGCAGACGCGAACCCACGAGCCAACTACGCACCCACCGCGCCATACCCGGAGGCGATCCCACGATGTCGTCAAGCGAAAGCTCACTCGCCATCAACGGCGGACCGCGAGCCGTTCAGACCGACCCCGGCGATATTTTCAGTTGGCCAATCATCACCGAAGAAGACGAGGTCGCCGTCCTGGAAGTCCTCAGGGCCGGCACGATGTCGAATACCGACGTGACTCAGAAGTTCGAGGCGGAGATCGTCGAGTGGCACGGCGTCGACCACGCGCTCTGTCACAACACGGGCACGGCCGCGCTGCATGCCGCGATGTGGGGATGCGGCGTGGGCGTCGGCGATGAGATCATCTGCCCAAGCCTCACTTACTGGGCCTCCGCGCTCCCGTGTCTGTCGCTGGGGGCGACGGTTGTTTTCGCGGATGTCGACCCGGACACGATCTGCATCGACCCCGCGGATATCGAACATCGCATCACCGAGCGAACCAAGGCGATCATCGTCGTGCACTACTGTGGCTATCCGTGCGACATGGATCCGATCATGGAGATCGCCAAGCGCCACAACGTGAAGGTTATCGAGGACGTCTCTCACGCGCATGGCGGGTACTACAAGGGCCAGCTCGTCGGCACGATCGGCGACGCCGGCGCGATGTCGATCATGTCGGGGAAAGCCCTGCCGTGCGGCGAGGGCGGGTTCCTTATCACGAACGACAAGTACATCTACGAGAAGGCCGTGGCCTTTGGGCACTATGGGCGCACCGGCCAGTCCCTCACGTTCCCGGATCTTCAGGAGTTCTCCGGCCTCCCGCAGGGCGGGCAGAAGTACCGCATGCACCAGCTCTCCGCGGCGGTCGGGCGCGTTCAGCTCAAGCACTACGGAGCGCGCCTCGTGGAGATCCAAAAGTCGATGAACTACTTCTGGGACCTGCTGGATGGCCTGCCAGGCGTCAAGGCCCACCGTCCCTCGGATCCCGAGAGCACAATGGGCGGATGGTATGCGGCGCACGGATTGTATCGCGCGGACGAATTGGACGGTCTCGACATCCAAGCGTTCTGCAAGGCCGTAGCGGCCGAGGGCTGTGGGATCAGCGCGGGATGCAACTTCCCGCTGCACCTGCACCCGCTGCTGAACGACGCTGACATCTATGGCCATGGCAAGCCGACGCGCATCGCCAATACCGACCGCGACGTGCGCGAAGGACCGGGCAGCCTGCCCGTGACCGAGAGCGTCCCGACCTCGTGCTACTCGATCCCGTGGTTCAAGCATTACCGGCCGCAGGTCATCGAGGAACACGCGCAGGCCATCCGCAAGGTCGTTGAGCACGCCGGCGAACTGCAGTAGCTTCCTCGGGGGTGAGACAGGTGCGATCACGCTACATCGTGATGTTGGCAACCGTGGCGGCTGTCGTGTCATGCGCACCCGCCCAGGACGTCCACGTGGGCGGTCCCAATGTCGAGTGGCGGACCGTGCCGGCCGAGCGTGGCGGGGGTACGGTCACATTCCGCCTCAGTCCCGCGGACACGTCCGGCGGCCGCGCGCTGGTCGTCATCAACAAGCCCGATTGGATGACGCTTGATGATGCCGTATCGCCGACCGTCGAATCCGTCATGATCGGCGATGCCCCCGCCCAGGTGGGGGAGAGACTCGAGATAGCCACCACCGGTGCCGCGCCGCTCGCGCGCGTCACCTTCGCTGATGCGGAGAATCCTATCGCTCCGGGATCTGCCGTGATCGTGCTCGATGGGCAGACATCCGCCGCCACGTCAGCCGAGGCGGATGGCAACACGCTCGTGGCCGAGTTCGATCTCTCCGTTCTGGGCGCGGGGGTTTACGACGGGCACATCGAGGCGGCAGACCGCTCTCCGGCTGCGAATGTCTGCCGCATACCTGTCCGCGTGACCATCGACGGGATCCGCCGACACGCCGATGGGCAGACGGTAACCGTCTGCTGTGGGGGCGACGAGTTTGTGGTCGGAGGCGAGGGCAACTGGAAGAGCTTCATTCGCCTCGGTGACACGGGCGCAAGCGCGTATCTCACGACCCAGATTGGTGAGCCTCACTTCTACGCCTACGAGGTGACGGACATCGCCGATTTGCCGGGCGGTGCGGGTGTTCGACTGACCGCGCGCGTGACCGACACCGATGGGCAAGACCTCAGCGAGTTTGGCGAGTTGGAGTTCGACGTCGCGCCCGCGACGGGCTTCGCGGGACTGCTGGTTACGAGCCGGGCACGAAACCTCCACGCCGACGGGGATGTCTATTCATTTTGGGGATGGCTCCCGGGGCAGGGCTTCGTGACGCCCGATGGCGAGCACGAGTGGTCGATGACGTACCTGTCCCTCGGGAAGCTGGGGTGGGTGTTCCTGCCGTCGGCGAAAGACGGCGGCACGGGAATCGGCCTGGTGTCGCCGCACTCGTTCGGAGAGTCGCGCTTTGGGACGATGCTGCTGTACACGGATCCCACGCGCATCCCGACGAAGCTGGGTGACGCCGTTGAGATAGAGTTGGCATTTGTGTTGGCTGAGAGCGCTGACGATGTTCTGGAAGCACATGACCGGCTGGTCGATGATCCATGGTGGCCGGTCGAGTAAATCACCACGTCGAACGCGAGAGAGGCAGCCAATGAGTCGTGCCTGGGCGGCGGCGGGTGTTGTTGGGGCGGTGGCCATCGCCGCGTGCGTTTCGCCCGCGTGGTCGTCGACCGCGATATCGGGCAAGGTCACAGCCGATGGCCAGCCGGTCGTCGGCGCCTGGGTGCAACTCAATACCGGGCTGGTGGTGCAGACCGACGCCAAGGGTCGTTACGTCCTCACGCCGGTCCCCAAGGCAACATACGCGGTTCAGGTTCTCGCGCTTGGCAAGCAACCCCTCATCGTTCCGGGTGTCATCGCAGGCAAGGGCAAGTCGGACTTCGCCCTGAAGCCCGCGGAATCCCCGTTCGGCATCGTGCACGTTCAGGCAGTTCGCACGGATCGGGGAGAGCCATGCCCCACCCGCATCGTCACCCGATGGCGCGCGGCGGCTGAGGGCGAGTGGGCCACGCCTCAGTTCATCCAGGCCGCGTCCACGATCGACTCCGCCGGCAACTCCCTCGTGCCCGACGAAAGTGTTCGCGGATGGATCGTGCCCTTCGGGGCATGCTCTTGGTCGCTGGGCGAGACGGTCATGGCCGTTCCGCCGGGCCAGGTGGAGTTGACCTGCACGTCGGGGATCCTCATGCGCGCGACTCAGAGCGTGGTCGATGTCGTGGCCGACCAGCAAGTGGACGCGCCGATCTCGCTTGTGCCGGGCGGCGAGGGCGTGGGACTTGGGTGGACGTGTGGCGCGCTCGGATGCCGAGTCGCATCGGGCACGGGCGGCTACGCGGTCAACTTGCCGCTCGCGGCGACGGTTCTCAGAGCTGAGGGTTACGATTGGGCCGCGGTGCTACCGGACTACGGTTCAGATGCGGCGCAGGGCGACCCGCGCCAGGTCGCGAGCGAACTCTCCAACGAGCGTTTCCAGCTTTGGCTCGCCGACGAGGTGGGCATTGCGGACACGGGTCGACAGGTGCTGCTCGCGGCGAAGCCGCCTCTGGCGGGCGAGCCGATGTCGCCCGGCTACTTCCAGGCGGGCGCGAGCCCTCGAGCGGTCGCCCTCTACCGGGAGTTGGCGCCTCAACTGGCGTTCGACCTCATCGCTGATCCCCTGTCCGTACCCCTGCTTGACCTGAAACTCTCGCAACCGGACGCCCCGCGGGCCATGGAATTGTGGTCTATGCTGGTGTCCCGAAGCTATCGCCTCGGCGCGGCGTCGCTCTCCTGCGGGGTGATTGGCAACGGGTGCGTGCCGGTCTCGGATCGGACGTTCGTGCAGATTGAGGGAGAACTCACGCTGGCAGAGGTGGTTAGAGGGCTCAAGCGCGCCACCACCAGTGCCAGCACGGGGCCCGTCGTGACGTTGGCCCTTGGCGAGGCGCTTCCGGGGGAGACGCTTCCCGCGGATGACTCCAGTCGCGTGGCCGAACTCGATGCGTGGCTTGGCTGCATTCCTGGTGGCGGAATTACCAAGATGGAGTTGATCAGAGGCGGCCGGATTGTGCGCACGTGGGACGTCGCTGAGGTCGGCCCCAACCACGTCAGCGCCAGGATAGCTGTTCGCGAGCGCCAGGCCACCTGGTACGCGCTGCGGGCCACGGGCGCCGTGGGCACGGAAGACGGCGTGCCCCTTGTGGCCCAGACATCACCGATTTACATGACCGGCCCCACGTCGACACCGCCGCGAGCCGCTGAGGTGACCCTCTCCGGACGCGTGTATGATTCCGCGACGAATGACCCGGTGGAGGGCGCCCGCGTGAAAGCGACTCCGCCGGGCGGCAAGGCTCTCACCGTCACGACTGGGGCGGATGGATCTTACAGCGTAACTACCCTCGCTACGGCGATGCTTGAGGTGTCTCACTCGCGCTACGGCGTGGTGGTCACCCCTGCCGGGCAGCCTCGGACGGGAAGCAGCACCAAGTTCGTCGCCTGGGACTCGCCTGAGGTCGCCAAGTTCCTCCGATCGACCCCCGCGGGCGGGCTGCTCGACTGGTCGCGCTACGCGGCCCTCCGCGAAGTCGTCTCCACAGCCACCGTGAACTTCCCGCTTGGGAAGCCCTAGCCGCGAGTCGCAACCCTCTTCTGTGGCCCCATCGCACACGCACATGTTCTTGTGACGGATATCGGCACGTGTGGTAAAGACCGTGTGTTAGCGCGTCCATGTCCGGGCCGCTCCGTCGGCAGTGCCGCCGTCGGCGATTAGGCTGTAAGGAGCTGGCCGGACGACGCGCAGGACGCTGACTCATACCGCGCGATCACAACGATGTGAGCCGTCGCGTGCAGATAATGCCGGTGGCCGTCCAGCACGCTTGAGCGTCGCGCTACTCGCGATCGGCGTCGGGCACGGGTGTTGGCGCGCCGCCGCAGCACGGGGGAGTTCCATCATGGCACATGCGGCCACGACTGCGGGTCGGGTCTCCAGTCGCTGGAGTTCGGTAACAGCCACCACGGCAGAACGGTGCGTCACCACCGCGCGCGGAGTCGTCTTCGCAACCGTGCTGCTGCTGATGGAGGGTGAGCTGATTCTCGCAGACGCGCAGTTCTCCGCGTTCGGGATGCTCAACGTCCTGGCAATCGTCTACGTAGTCGCCACCAGCCTTTCGGCGCTCTCCGGCAGGGAGTTGGCCCGACTGCGGTTGCCCTTGGTCGCAGTCGACGTCGTGTTAGTCACCGCACTCATTCTCGTCTCGGGCGCGCCGGGGAACCAGTACTACCTGCTCTACTATCTGCCGATTCTGCAGTCCGGAGTGCGGCTGACACTGCGCGACACTCTCGCGGCCGCCGGGCTTTCCGCGGCACTCTACAGCTTCGCCACGCTCATCAGTGCCGATTCCACGATCATCGAGATGTCGTCGGCGGCTCGGGCGACCACCTTCTCCGGGTCTGTCCTGCTGATGGCGATAACGCTCGGACTGATTAACCGCGGCGTCCGTGCCCAGCTCGATTGGCACGAGAGGGTCACGAAACTCGGAGCGGATCTCTGCACCCGCGCGGACGTGCTGCTGCCGGACCAGGTCGGAGGGGCAAACGGCGCCGATGCGCAGGATCTCGATTTCGCCGAAGGCCCGGTCGCGGCATCCTATCGATTGGCCGAGACGGCGCCGCGCGCGATCCTGCGGCTTGTCGCCCACGCGCTGGGGGCCGAAACCCGACTGATGTGCGTCGAGGCCCGTGGCGACGTCGGCGCCCACTGGGTGATCTCAGGGCCGGCGGATGATGACGGCCCCGCGGACGCGGAGGTCTACAAGTCCTTCGCCCGCGATGCGGCCGATTTGGCTGAACACCATGGCCAGGCCTTCGTCCTGCCGACCGTCAGCTGTGAGTCGGAACTCGGAGAACACGCGAAGCACATCTCCACGGCGCTTGCCCTGCCACTGAAGTTGGGAGAGCGCACCATCGCTACGATTGTGCTATGCGGGAAGTACGCGACCGAGACATCCCCGCGTAAGGCATTCCTGGAGGCGGATCTGCTCATGGCGTGCGCTCTCGCGCCGCAAGCCGCGCTCCTGCTCGATTACGCGCGCATCAACCGCGAGACCCAGTCTGTGCTGAACCGGGCTGTGGGGACGCTCGCGGCTGCGATCGATGCCAAAGACCCCGACACGCGGGGTCACTCCGACCGCGTTGCCGTCTACGTCGTGGCCTTGGCGAAAGCGCTGGAGCTGCCGTCCCGGATCAGCGAGGCTGGCGAGCTGGCTGCGCTGTTGCACGACATCGGCAAGATCGGCATGCCGGAGGGCCTGCTGCACGGCAAGACCCATCTCGACGAAAGCGAGTGGGATCTGGTCAAAGAGCACCCGGTCACGGGGAGCAACATCTTCGAGAACCTGGATGAGCTATCGTTCATCCTGCCCGTGCTGCGCCATCACCACGAGCGCTTCGACGGCTCCGGTTACCCCGATGGGCTCGAGGGCGAGGAGATCCCTCTCTTGGCGCGGATGGTCTCGGTTGCCGATGCCTTCGACGCGATGACCCACGGCAGGCCCTACAAGGGCAGCATGTCGGTCCAGGACGCCTGCGCGGAACTGACACTATGTGCGGGCGAGCAGTTCGATCCGCGTCTCGTAGAGGCGTTTGTGGGTGCGGCGTCGCCTCAGCTCGTCGAGGATGCCCAGCGGGCCCAACAGCCCGTGATGAACCTGAACCAAAGGGTCCATGACATGGCCTGTGGGTAGACGTTTTCGACCGACAGCCCGCGCCCTGAATCGGAGGGCCCGCCGTCACATCAGGCGGGCCCTTTCGTCGCGTGCTGGCTGACCGGTTCGACTAGCTGGTCTGCTCCAGCCACAGCGCGCGGTAGTACTTCATGAACCGCTCGGGCTGTGGGTTGTCCTGGATCTCGGCCAGCGTGAAGCGGTCGTAGCCGATCCCCTTCAGCAGGCTGAAGAGTTCCTTCCACGGGTACGCATCGTTGGCGAGTTCAGTGATGTGGCATGACTTGATGTAGTCCTTCAGCAGGTCGAAGTACGGCTTGACCGTGCCGTCGACTGCCTCTCCAGGGTTGGAGTTCCAGCAGACGCCGACGGACGGGTGCTGGCAGTGGTCCATGATGGTCCGACAGTGCGGGGGATGCTGGCTCTTGTTCCCGTGGACCTCCATCCAGATCTCAACGCCGTGGTCCGCGGCAATCTCGCCGCACTTGAGCAGCGACTTGCCTATCTGTTCGAGCGTCTGCTCGACGGGCACCTCGTCGGGGATGCCGTTGGGGCGGACCTTCACGCCGGCGGCGCCGACATCCTGAGCGAGTTCGCAGAAATCGCGCGTGATATCGATCTGCTTCTGCACCTCGGCGGCATCGGTCGAGTGGTACTCGCACGTCGAGCCCAGCCCCCAGAGCGTCACGGGAGAATCGTCGAAGCGCGCGCGCACATCTGCGCGCTCGTCGGCCGACAGTGTCGGCTCGACACCATGGGCGTGCGTCGTGCGCAGCTCAACGCCCTCCAGCCCGATCTCGGTGCACTTCTCGATCAGCGTCGGCAGGTCCCAGTCTTTCGCGATGTTGTAGGTCACCACTCCAAGCTTCATTCTGCCCAGCGGCTCCTTTCGTGGGTCCGGCTGCGGGTTCTGTCCCAGGGCTGTCCCGGCCACGCCCATGCCCGCAGCGGCGCCGGATACCTGTAGGAATCTCCTGCGGTCCATCTCAAGTTGCATTCGTTCGCACCTGATCGCTGGATGCGCCTTACTTGACTTCGACGGCCGGAGGGCTGGCGAATTCGGCAAACCAGTCCGCGATGCCGGCGTCTTCGGTCGTGCCGGGATGGATGAGCACGCGGTAACGGAACGTCACCTCGCCGCCGTCGGCGATCGTGTACCGCCCAGCGCCGGTCTCGTCGCCGATGAAGTACTTCAGGCCGAACGGGTTGGCGGCGAAGAGGCCGTAGTTACGCACGTGCCAGTATGTCGGATGGCGCAGGTTGCTCGGGGCGTCCATGATGGCGACGCCAACCGTGTCGTCGCCGACCGGGCCGTAGTAGTCGCACCAGGCGGCTGCCTTGCCCCACGTGGCCCCATCCAGATCGCCGGCGGAATTCACGATATGCCCGCCCTTGTCGAGCCGCATGGTCGACGCAAGCCGGAAGCCAAACATGCCTTCCTTGGTGTCGCCGAATTCCACATCGCCGTTCGTCGCCCTAAGCGTGATCTCGAAGTCGAGCAGACGGACGTCATCCAACCCATAGATGCGCAACTCGCGCTCGTCCTCCAGGATCTTCGTCCCGTCCTTCGCGATCCAGTCATTGGTCGTCGCGAGGACACCGCACGCGTCTCCCGATTGCGCGAGCAGGAACTCGTCGTGAACTTCCCTGCCAGTCTTGTCTGTCTCCGCCCAGAAGTCGTGGCCGTTCACCTCGCCGAAGGTGAACCAGAATGACTTGTGATGGTGGTGGTCGCCGGCCTCGCCCGCGATCTCCTCCATCGGGTATCCGCGCGTCACCGGCGCGCCCGTCGGTCCGATGACCGGATAGCAGTACGGCTTGGCGCCACCCTCGAAGACGTAATCGGTGAACAACTCGTCGTCGATGAGGATGGAGAGAGCGCCACCCTCGGGCTCGCCAAACGACACAGTCGGCGGGGCGCTTTCTTCCTTCGAGAACGCAACTTTGTAGGCCCGCGAATCGCCCTGCGCGAGGTCGTCCACCATCCAGATGACCTCAACGGTCGGCGTGTCATTGGCGACGACCGCCGTTGATGCCGCGACCTCGCCGGTCTCAGCCACAGTGACAACCACGGACTGCCAGCCCTTCTTCTTGGGCTCGGGGAGCGTAACGCTCACCGGCACGCGGCTGTAGCTGCGAGCGCCGGCGCTGACAACGACCGTGCGCTTGGCTTGGGCGAATGCCGGGCATGTGGCGGCGGTCACGAGCGTGGCGATGAACAAGGCAATCGTGAGGCGACGAGAAACGAGCATCATAGAGAAACCCTCCGTCGGAGCCGACCTGGGGTGTGGCAGTTGGGGGTTCGTCGCGCGGGAGGGAGTGCCCTGCGACGGCTTGGCGTGGCGACCAGAAACGAAAGACTCGCGGCCATGTTGACCGCGAGTCGGGGATCACTTCGTCAGCGCCGGAGTCTCGGTTACGCTTCCGACGCGATTTCTGGGCTGTCATCTTCGCTCGCCGCGATCTCGCCGGCGGTCACTTTGGCGCCGAGGCCCTCGAGTTTCTCCAAGAAATCGGCGTAGCCGCGCGCGATGTGGTCGACGCCGGAGAGTCGGGTCGTTCCATCCGCGAGCATCGCCGCCATCATGTACGCGAACCCGCCCCGAAGGTCAGGCATCGTGAGCTGTGTCGCGCGGAGGGCGTTGGGTCCGTGGATGACGCAACTGTGGTCGTATTCCTTGCCCGAGTGGCGGCACTTCTCCGCGCCCAGACACTCAGTCTGTAGGCTCACTTGCGCGCCCATCTCCACCAAACCGTCGACGTACTTGAAGCGGTCCTCGTAGACGGTCTCGTGGATGATCGAGCGGCCGTGGGTCTGCGTGAGCAGCGCGGCCAGTGGTGGCTGCCAGTCGCTCATGTACCCGGGGTGGTAGTTGGTGTCGACCGACGTGCCGGTCAGCTTCTCATCCTCTCTGAAGAAGCGCATGCCATCCGGCAGCACGTCGTAGCCTCCGCCGATCTCGCGGAGGCGGTCGAGCAGCGCGATTAGCACGGTCTGGTCGGCGCCTCGAACGGTCACGTCGCCGTTGGTTGCGATAGCAGCGCAAGCCCAGGACGCGCATTCGTTTCGGTCGGGAACGCAGCGGTGCGTGTAGCCGCGGAGCTTCTCGACGCCCTGGATGCGGATGGTCCGGTCCGATTCGAAGCGGATCTGCGCGCCCATGCGCTGCAGAACCATCATGAGGTCGGTGACCTCAGGCTCGAGCGCGACCCCATTCAGTATCGTCGTGCCCTCGGAAAGCACGGCGCCGAGCAGGAGCGTCTCCGTGGCGCCGACGCTGGGGTACACGAGGTCAAACACGCCGCCTCGCAGGCGCTTCGCTTGAGCCGCGAGGTAGCCCTCGGTGGTAACGAGTTCCGCGCCGAGCTTGCGGAGGCCCTGCAGGTGGAAGTCCACCGGCCGCGAGCCGATCTCGCACCCGCCGCCGTGTGGCACGCGGGCCTCGCCCGTGCGGGCCAGCAGCGGACCCAGCAGCAGGATGGGCAGGCGACTCGATCCGCCGTAGATGCTCGGCAGCTCCGACGATGTGAAGCGCGGCGTCTGGATTCGGAGCGTGTGGTCATCCATCCACTGGACTTCGCTGCCCAGCGCGCGGCAGACATCCAGAGTCCAACTCACGTCACCGACATGGGGAACGTTGGAGATGATGCTCGGCTCATCGCTCAGCAATGACGCGACGATGAGTTTCGGTGCGGAGTTCTTGCCTCCGCGCACGAGCACCTCGCCATCTAGTCTCACGCCGCCCTCGACGTCCCAGTATTGTTGCTGTGTCATATGGTGTCAGGTCGTTCGGCGATCGGGCGCGGCCGGGACTCTCCTTGCGTGGATGGTTACTCGTATCCCAATACGCCTTTACAGTCTATAGCGTTGAACGCTGCCCGTCAAATATCCCGTTGTGGGGCTATGGCGTTTGTGTGGCCCTGTATGGTGCAAATCGCGGCGCGCGCCTCTTCTGAAAATGAACTCGCCCGAGGGCGTGTTGTGGTCCCCTCGGGCGAGATGCGTGCGTTGCGCGTGGGCGCCCGCTTACTTGCGGTGGGCGCGCAGGAAATCGTCGCAGTAGACGCTCTGGTTCATCAGCAGCTCCGCGGTGATCATCGCGTCCATCAGCTCCGTATCCAACGGATCCATGATGGCTGAGTCGAGCCCAGCCGCGGCGCACATGACCAGGTAGATCCGGTTGATCAGGTGTCGCTCGCTGGTGCCCTGGGACACGTTGCTGAGACCCAGCGTGGTCTTCGGCGGCGGGTCCGAGATCATCTTGACCATCCGTATCGTCTCGAGAACCTCGACCGGGTGGTGTCCGGCGTCCGGGACGTTGCAGGGGATGATGACCGGGTCGATGTAGACGTGCGTCAGGTCGACGCCGTTCATCATCGCCGCCTCGACGATGCGCATGGCAATCTCCATGCGGCCGTTGGCGTCCCGAGGGATGCCGGCCTTGTCGATCGTCAGCGCGACGATGTCGCAGTTGTGCTCCGCCGCGATCGGCATGAGCCGGTTCAGACTCTCTTCATCGCCGGGGCTCGAGTTGATCATCGACGTCTCGCCGGCAATCCCGACACCGGCCTGGATGACGTCCGACTTCGTGCTGTCAATCGCGAGCGGGCAGTCCGTGACCTCGCGGGTCGTCTCTACGAGCCACTTCATCGCCGCGACGGCATCCTCGGCGGTAGGGCCGACGTTGAGGTCGAGGACTGACGCCCCCGCCTCGAGCTGGCGCTTCGCCAGGTCGTGGATGACGCTCTTGTCTTGCTCCACAATCGCCTTACCAACGTCCTTGAACATGCCGTTCAGGCGTTCACCAATAACGATCATTTACGAACCCTCCCCGGATAGGTCTGCAATAGCACTCTTGACTGCCGTGACCGCCTGTGGGTGCCACATGACAAGGATGTCGGTCCCGCCGTGGACGAACATGTTGGCGGTTGCTGCTTCCCAGATGGGGCCGCGCGCGGCTGCGTCGCCCCACTCCGGCGCTTCTTCCTCGCTGAGGCGGGCTTCCTTCGTCTTCCAGCACTCAGAGCCCACAACCGCGAGCATCGGCATCGACATCATCCTGTCGCCGCCGAGCGACGCCAGACGGGTGCGCTCCATGATGCTGAACGCGTACTCGACGCCATAGCCCAAGCCACCGGTGGTCTGGAACATGATGATGTTCTCCGCGGCCATGCCCATGTCCGTCAGCAGGATGTTGACCTGCTTCTGAATCTGGATGTCCAGCGGCGCCTCGCTGATGACGAGGTGCCCGTCCGCGAGGGAGCAGGCCGCGATCGTCTTGTAGTTGTCCTGCACCGCCGACCCAAGAGCGCAGCGCTCGCCGGCAGCGGCCTGGCTGAGGACGGGGATGAGGTTGTTGTCCTTCTCATAGTCGCCGCAGCCCCAAATGATCAAGGGGACGCCGACGGCCTCGAGAACGGACTTCAGGACGGCTCCGCATTCCTCGGGCGACTTGTCGGCGCCCTCGGGGTCTGCCCCCTGAAACCGCAGGCAGATCATCTCCGCGCCGAACTCGTCGACGCACTTCTTCGCCCATGCCGCGGGGTCGTTGAGGACATCCCCGACAGCTTCCAGCATCGATGGCGGCAGGTCCTCCGGAGCGACGTCCAGCACCTCCATCGCGATGACCGGCGGATTCGGCGTCGCCCCCTCAAACTTGAGGAAGGGCAGCGTCTCCTCGCCGCCGATCGTAACGGTCGATGTCCGCGTTCCGCCGTCGGCGGCTGTGGCACCGATCGTTACCGTGTTCAGCTTGTTTGCCCATCGTTCGGTCGGCATCTCGAAGGCCATTATTCCCTGTCTCCTTCGGTTCCCGCTGCGTGGGCGTTCGGCCCCGCAGCCCAGAAAAGTCTAGTCGGTCGCATCTTTGACGACCGACGGGAATCGTGCAGTGTCTGTATGCGGGAGGAACATGGCGGCAACGTATTCCTCCATGAAGCCCGGCTCTACGCTCAACTCGACATATGTCATCGCGGATGCGATCTGACGAATCTTTGCTCGCGCGTCGCGGGAGACGAGGCACATGTGCGCCCCCGCCAGCGACGTGTTGCCCACGTACTCGACACGCTCGGGAGGCAGATCCGGCAGGAGCCCGATCTGCACGGCCTTGCGAATGTCAATGTGGGTGCCGAACGCGCCCGCCAGATACAGGCGGGAAATCATCGACTCCTCGAACTGCAGCTTCTTGAGGAGCATTGATATGCCCGCATACACCGCGGCCTTGGAGCGCACGAGATTGTCGATATCGCTCTGTTGGATCGCAAGGTCGCGAGTCGCGCCGTGCTCGCCATCGAAGGCGATGACGAACTCGTACTCGAACTCGCCTTTGCGCAACCGCTTCGACTCAAAGTCCTTCACGAAGTGCGCGCCCCGGTCGATCACGCCGCCCTCAAACAGCGTGGCGAGCGTGTCGATGAAACCGGTGCCGCAGACGCCCAGGGGAGTTTCGCCCCCGATAACGTCAATGCTAACCCCGTCCGTGGACGGGTCGTACGCGACGCCCTCGATCGCGCCCGGGGCGCCGTGCATCCCGCAGTCGATCCCGACGCCCTCGAACGCGGGGCCGGCCGAGCATGCCGCGCAAACCAACATGCCCCCCATCCCCACGACGAGTTCGCCGTTGGTTCCCACGTCGACGAGCAGTGACAGCTCTTCCGCATCAGCCATGCCGGTCGCGAGAACGCCGGACGAGATGTCCGCCCCGACAAACCCACTGACCGTCGGCAGGCACATCGTCGGCGCGCCCTGCCACACGTCGAGTCCAAGTTCGTCCGCCCTGAACAGCGGCAGCCAGGACGCCGGCGGCGTGTGCGGATCGCGCCGGATGGGCCCGGCGGGAATACCGAGGAGGAAGTTCATCATGGTGGAGTTACCAGCAACGCTCGCCGCGATGATGTCGTCCTCTGCGATCCCGACCGATTCGCGCGCCTTGCCGATCACCTTGTTGAGGGTCTCGACGACGTCCCGGCGCATGGTGCCCAGGCCGTCCTCGTTCTCCTGGCTCCAGATGATCCGGCTAATCACGTCATCGCCGTGGCGGATCTGCCCGTTGCGGAGGCCTTCCGCGGCGACAACGCGCCCTGTTTCCAGGCTGATAATCGTGACCGCAACCGTGCTTGTCCCGATGTCGATGGCAAGGCCAAACGTCGGCTTGCCGATGTCGCCCGCCTCCCTGACATCGATCAGCCTCGACTCGCACCAGCCGTCAACGACGTTCGCGCAGATCCGCCAATTGGACTTGCGCAGCGTTTCCGGCAGTATCTGCAAGGTGCTCAAATCGGCCGACAGCGGCCGCAATCTCGGATCCTGCAGGCGGAGCGCGTCGAAGACACGATCAAGGTCCGTGACGCTGTCGCCCTTGTCGGGCGGCGGGATGACCACGCAACGACGCATGGCCAGCGGACGACGGGCTCCGCTCGATTCCAGCGTCTCGGCCACTCGCCCCAGCGTCTTGGCAAACGGCGCCAGGTCCGCCGCGCGATTCTCGGGTGGGATGTGGAGCGTTGCATCGCCGTCAACGACGCACTGGCAAGTCAGGATTTCCTGACCGCCCTCTACCGGTCGATGCTCGACCGGCTCGTCGTCCTTGCCGGCGACGCTTCCCGATTCCAGCACGACCGCGCACTTCCGGCAGGCTCCCTGCGCCCCGCAGTCCGTGCGCAATGCGGCGCCCGCACGGGCTGCGACGGTGACGAGAAGCTCGCCGTCAGTTGCGTCGACCGAGATGTTGTCGGGCTTGATGGTAATCGAGGCCATTCGTTTCCCGGCGTTTCCTAGTTCGCAGTCCAGTTGCGGAGCACGGTCGACAGGCCGGACGACTCGCGCGGCCCAACCTCTACGCTCCAGCCGGACTCATCCTCGAGCTTGCCGCTTAGCACGGCGACGCCACCGGGAAGCATGACCTTCTTGTGGCTGACCTTCTCCTCAACGCCGCTGGACTTGATCGCCGCGGCGATCGTCTCGGCGCTGAACTTCTCCGAGGCCCACGCGGTCAGCACCGAAGTGCCTTCCGTATCGACCACGACAACCCACGCCGGTACCTTGCTCGACGACACGTCGCCCTCAACCGTGAAGTAGGTGAGGGAGAAGTTGGTCGTGATGAGCACGGGGCTGTCTTCGCCCGGCTCGCCGACCTCGTAGAGCTTGGCATCGATCTGGATCGGTTTCTGCGGGTCGGTGTAGATGTTCAGGCGGGCAGTGACGAGCGCCAGGATGGTCGGCAGGCTGTCGTCCTTGCTCACCACGATGCTGGCGTACTTGCTGATGGCGGTGGTGCCCAGCATTGTCGCCTTCATCGAGCACTCTTCGTCAATGACCTGCAGCGTGGGGTAGCCCAAGCTGCGCTCTTTCTTGACGAGAGCGGCGCGGCGGATGACTGTCTGGTGTTCGAGGATGTCCTGGTGCGTCGCCGCGCTGGTGGCGATCACGAGGTCCTCGACTCCGCCCTTCACGGCCTTCGGAGTGAGTTCCGCCAGCTCCGCCGCGTCGGCGCCGGCGACCACGAGCGGGCAACCGGACTCCTTCGCGAGAGCGACCATCGCATCGACGTTCTCACCACACGCGCAAGCCAGCAGCGGCTTCTGATCCTTCAGCGCCGCGGCAGCCGGTGCGAGCGCGTCTGCGGATTCGCCCTTCAGGATCAGCGCCAAACCGGTCTCGTCGCTGACGCGCTTCGCCACTTCGGCCAGCCGGTCGCCTTCGCCGCAAACTGCGACGAGGTTGATGCCGACCATAATGCCGACGCGGTCGAATTGCAGCTTCTTGTAGTGCTCGATCTTGGCGCCAACGGCGTCGTCGTCGATGCTGGAGTCCAGCATGACCGCGATGCCGCAGGCGTGGTGGAACGTGTCCTCATGACGGAAGAGGACGGTTTCTTGACCGATCTCGAGGGCAGCGTCTCCGGCGCCGATCGTCACGAGCTTCATCGGCGGGGCGGATTCGCCATCGAGGGCGTTCTGCGCGTCATCGGTGACGTGCGGGCAGTCGGTCAGAGCTGCCTGCTTTTGTGCAACCTTCATGGCGAAGGCCAAACACGTTGGGACGCCACAATCACGACAGTTCGTCTTGGGGAGGTGCTTGAAAATGTCTACAGCGGTTAGACCCATAGCCGAAATTCACCTCTCAACGGGTGAGGCGCGATGCGCCTCAGAAGTGGGCTGGAACCTGCGCTGACACAATGCACTCGGAGGCCGATGGCCTCCGAGCAATGACGAAATGGTGCAATACCTGCGGTAGCTTCGGCCCGCGCCCCGGAGGGCGCGGGCCGTTGCGCTGCCGGTCTAGCTGATCAACGGCGGCATGCCGAGCGCCGGATGATCCACGCCCGCCATGTGTTCGATAAGGCCTTCGAAGTCCGTCGCGATCGTCTCGTCGCAGATCTTGTCGACGAAGTCCGGGATCTCTAGCTCCTCGGCGCGATCCTGCAACTTCTCGCGCAGATCGTCCTTCAGCTCCTTGGGCATCCACGAGATGCGCGGGAGCCCGCCCTCGGCCGAGATGAACTTCGGGCTGGCCAGGTAGAGCCGCCCGACGCCGACAAAGCCCGGCGTCTGGTGACCGCCGCCGACGCTGCTGGCGAGGGTCGAGAACTGCATGCCCATCGGCGTCTCGCCCGCGTACTCGCGGTTGACGACCATAACGCTCTGCATGTCCGGGAGCATCGTGACGATGCACTCGAAGCATCCGCAGGACGTCATCGGGTCCTCCATGAGCGAGTAGGCGTTGAACTTCTCCACGCCACGGTTACTGGTGTTGTAGACGAAGTCGTTGATGTTCTTCCACTGGCCCTTCACCGGGTCAAGGCACTCGCCCTTCGGAATGGGCTGGTTGGGGCCGTTCGGGTCGATCTCGTAGGCCGCCTTGCCGTCGAGCCAGTTGTACGCTCCGCACAGGCCGAGACGCTGCGGACTGATGACGCAGACGTGGTTCGGCGCGTACGACTGACAGAGCGTGCATGAGTAGAAGGTATCGACGCTGTCGTCCGTCATGGCTCCCAGGCGGTCGTCGCGTACCATCCAGGCCGCGCGAGCCTCCTCGAGCTTCGGAGCGAGCGCGGCTTCGTCGGAGTAGATCGTGACCTGCATCTTGTCGACGAGGGCTGGGAACTCCGAGATCATCAGGCTTCGGAGCAACTCGCCAAAGTGCTTGAGCGTGAAGCCGGCGTCGTTCGCGGCCTTGCTGATGCGCAGCCACGACATGTCGCGCTGGCCCATGTGGAAAATGCCCATCGCGCAGTTGATGAAGGTGTGGATGTGACGCTCGAGGATGGGCTCGAAGTCGGGCTGCATCTTGCGCCCGGCAACTTCAGCGTAGATACCGAACGGGAACGCGTCGCCCTCGTTGAACTCGTCGACGTCGGGGCCGATGAGTTCGATCTTGCCGTCCTCGACCTCGTCCATCTCCCGCATGTGGAGGTACTCGAACGAGGTGCTGTACTTGCCGCCCATCTGAACGTGCATGTCGGCCTTGCGAACCGTCTCGCCCTCGAATGCCGCGGCGACCGGGACGGGGACGTCGATGTCGGTCACGGAGACCTTCACGCCGCGGACCTCGATGGAGGTCGGGACGATCTTGCTGTGATCCAGCTCGCGCACGAGTTCCTCGTACGTGCAGACGCCTGTCGGGCGGATCTCCGGGACTTTCGTGTCGCAGATGACCGGGAAGCCCATGTTGATCGCGCCGGCGCCGCTGGCGAACTTGAGATCGTCAATCGTGCCCAGCCCCATGCCAAACGCGAAGATCCGCGAGCGGCAGTAGTCGAGGCAGGCTTTCCAATCGCCCTTCTTGTGGCCGCCGAACGTCAGCGCGCCGCGAATGGCCCAGTTGAGCGCGTAGATGATCGACTCGGTGTCCGGACCCAGCGGGACGATGTAGATATCCCAACCCGAGTGCGGGTCGTCGGTGATGACCCCCGCCTCGAGGAGCTGATCGCGGGCCGTTTGGCCCTCATGGTTGCCGATGAGGAACGTCAGGATGTTGCGCTTTTGCAGTTCGCGGACGATGTCGACCGCGATCTCCGTCGTTGGCGCCGCGCCGATCATCGCCGCAAAACCAGGCATGCGGCCGTCGACGAGCTGAATGCCGAGCGTCCGGAGGATCGTGTCCGAGATGAAACCGTGCCACGTGTCATCATGCGGCTCGGTTCCGTCCAGGTAGCGCAGGCAGTTGAAGATCTCTTCCGAGAGCAGCGTCGTGATGCCCGCGTCCAGCGCGCTGTCAAGATACGGGAGCCAGAGCTTATCCGCCGGCGGCGCCGAGGGAATTAGGTCGTCCCGCAGATACTTCAGAATCGGCTCGAGCTGGTGCAGCTTCGAAATCTCCTCGCCGAGGAGAGAGTAAATCATGGGGAGGTAATAAGCTGTCTCGGGGAAGCCAATGTCCTGGCTGCCTTCATGTGCCTCGATTGCTTTCCCGTACAGCGCCTCGGCCCGGCCCAAGATGTCATGGGCTCCCCTGACGGCGGCCTGGGTGACGATGCGTGACATGTGGTGCCGTCCTCCTTGATGCGATTAGACCCTTGGCTCCCGCCGCGGGTCGTTCTGTGCTTATTTGGCGACTGCTGCTTCTTGGTTGACCGTCATGGCCGTCACGGGCGCTGAGCCCGTCACTGCGCTGAAACGACATGCCAGGAAACACGCGCCACAACTGATGCAACGGTCCGGATCGATCGTGTGGGCTTCCTTCTTCTCGCCCGTGATGCACTCTTGCGGGCACTTGCGGGCACAGGCCCCACAGCCCGTGCACGGCTCGGCATCGATCGCATACGTCATGGTCGTCTCTTCGTGCTGGACGAGGTACGATCTGTCCGCGACTGCCCCGTCGGGCTTCGGCGACGCGCCCTCCACCCACACCAGCGCGCCGGTCGGGCACGCCTCGGCACAGGCCGGCTCGTAGCCTTCATTGATGCGGTCGATGCACAGATCGCATTTGTAGGCCTTGGAACCGTCCTCGGTCATCCGGATCGCGTCGTAGGGGCAAGCGCGCAGGCACTTCTTCTCCGCGGTGCAGGCATCCGACACCAACACGGGCTCGGAGCCATCGCCATCGCGCCCATACGCATCCGACGGACAGCCCTCGGCGCACCAAGGGTCTTCGCAGTGGCGGCACTGATACGGCGCCGCCAGTTTGTCGTTGATGTACCGAACCCGTATGCGCGACTTCGGACGCGGGTCCTCGCGGATCGCGCCTTCTAGCGTCTGGGATTCGGAGTGTGCAATAGCACAGGCGATTTCACACGCTTTGCATGCGATGCACCTGGCCGGTTCGGCTTTAATGACGCCTCTCATTGGTCTCTCTCCGCTACCTTTCGAGAAGGCGCGCGGCCCCCGCCTAATGGGCGGCCGCGCACCGACACCTTCTCGGGAGTGGTTGCGCGCTGCCTCGTTATCCGGCTGCCTTGTCGTCGGCCTCGTACATCATCGGCCGCAGCTTCAGGCCCTCGCGCTTTGCGTTCAGGTGGTCGATGATGATCTTCGCCGCATCGGCTGGATCCGGCGCGAACGACCATTTTCCGCCGACCATTTCCTCGACGTCTTCGGTCGCGAACTTGTACAGGCCCGGCGCGCCAGTGATTGGCAGCGGGTCGCCGATAACCACGTGCACGCCCGACGCAACCGCATACCAGCCGATGGTGATTGCCTTCTCGCTCATCCACTCGGGAGCGGCCGCGGCGACTGGCAGGTCCGCCAGATCCTCGCCCAAACCGCCCTCAAGCACCATGTTCGAGGTGGCAATGAGGATGCGGCTGTTATCGACGCAGGCGCCCACGTGCAGCACCGGCGGGATACCGACGGCCTCGCAGACTTCCTGCAAGCCCTTGCCCGCCTGTTCGGCGGCCGTCTCGGGCTGAAGCAGTCTCTCGCGAGCCGCGGCCGAGGCGGAGCATCCACTGGTGATGACGAGGACGTCGTTGGCGATGAGTTCCTTGATCAGGTCGGTGTGAGGCCTGCCCTGGCAATGCTTCGGGTTCTCGCAGCCAACCACCGCGACAACGCCGCGGAGCCGGCCCTCCATGATCGCATTGTTCAGCGGCCGGTAAGACGGCCGGAACGTGCCGCCCAGGAGCTTGTAGATGTACTCCGCCGTGAATCCCGCGATCAGGTCGATCTCTGAATCGGGGATCTCGACCCGATCCTCCTCGCGATTCTTGTAGTTCTCGATCGCGAGCGTGATGATCTCTTTGGCCGTCTCGTACGCGTGGGACTCATCAAACTCGATGTGGTCTGTGCCAAGCTGCTTCGCGCGGTCGGACGTCGTCACGAGCTTCGTGTGGAAGTGCTCCGTGAGGTCGCCCAGCGCCGGCATCCAGCACTGAACATCAACCGTCATCACATCGACAGCGCCCGTCATGACCGCGAGTTCCTGGTGCAGGAAGCTACCGGCCGACGGTACGCCGTGGCGCATTAGGATCTCGTTGGCCGTGCAACAGAGCCCTGAGATCTGGATGCCCTCGGCGCCGGCCTCCTTGGCCAGAGCCAGCATCTCCTCGTCGCGAGCCGCCTCGGCAACCATCTCCGAGAGCACGGGCTCGTGACCATGCACGACGACGTTAACTTTCTCCGCCTTGATGGAGCCGAGGTTCGTCTTTGCTCGCAGCGGCTCCGGACTCCCGAACAGGACGTCCTGGATGTCCGTGCCGAGCATTGAGCCGCCCCAGCCGTCGGCGAGCGCTGTGCGCATCGCCGACTTCATGAGGCTGATGTAGTCGGCATCGCAGCCCATGTGCGTGCGGTGGAGGGCCGTGACGACCTCGCGGTCGATGCCGCGAGGGACCAAGTCGTGCTTCCGCCAGATCTCCTGTCGCGCCTCGGGGGCCCGCTTAATGAACGCGAGTTCGCCCTCCTGCTGGCCGAACTGCGCTGCCGCCGCCTCGGCTACCTCGGTGGCGAGTTCCTTGGTGTCCTTGCCCTCTGGATCAATCCCCAAGTGCCCGGCCAGCGCGCGCAGCTTCTTCTCATCCTTTACCTTGTAATCGCCCGTGCCATCGGCTGCCTGTAACAGCGTGTGGACCGTAGTGCGCCCGTGGTCTCCGTGGGCGGCACTTCCGACCGCGACTTTGCGGAGGAGGTTTCGCGCCGCGATAACATCAGCGTTCGCCCCGCAGACGCCCTCTGTCGCTCCTTCGCCGAATGGATCAATTCGGCATGGACCCATCTCGCAGACCTGGCAGCACACGCCTGTCGCGCCAAATCCGCACTGAGGCTGCATCTCCTCGAGACGGTCCCACGCCGTCTTGATCTTCTCCTTCTTGGCCCGATCCAGCATCTGCTGGCTGGCGGGATCAATCGTCCTCTTCTCGCCTGAGCTCATGGACCTTTCCTCCGTACAGTGTGCCCCCGCGCGGGAACGGCCAGGAAACGCGCTAGCATGCCCGCCGGGGAAGTGAATCCCGGATAACTACTACGTAAGCCACAGCGGTCGGCTTTGTTGAGCTTGGAGACGCTCCAATGGTTCAGAGTCCCGTGCCGAAATTCCGCAGCCGGTTGGACTACGTTGGGAGAGCCATGGCATGGAAAACACGAAGAAAGGAGCACAGGCTGCTGCCCCGTGCTCATCGGCCCAGCCGTAGCCCATCGTTGGACGAGGAGGTGCTCGAACAGACTGCCTTTGACTTACCAGACCGTCGCCCAACGACGACGTAATCCACCGTCTCAATTCTGCTCTAGTGCGCCGGCCAACAGGCCGCTGCCCGCGACTGCACCCGGAGCCGCAAACGGGGCGTGCCTGCCTTGACAATCATCTAGGTCCAACACGATCAGAGAGGGCTTCTCCTCCTAGCGGAGGGCTCTCCCCCCCTCAATATCCCACTAATCTGTCCCCGGTGTCAAGATCGAACCTGCCAGCGGGGCACAATCACATCTTTTGCGGTCAATAGCCCCGGCTTGGCCGCCATCAGAGAGTCGACGATATTGATGACCACGGCCGGTGTCGCCTGGTCGCCTGGAATGCCGCCGTCGATGCGCAAACTGAAGGAAGGATCGCCCTCGATTTCGACCGCGTCGTGCGGGTCACTGGCGCCGGCTGACATCTCAAGCTCCAGACGGATCCGCTCTACCCCATCCGCAATGCAGACGGCGGTCTGCCGGCCGCCGATCACGTGTCCTTCCCTGACGCTGAAGTGGTGGGTGTCGACCGGCTCATTCGTCAGGATCGGCTCAATCGTCTCGGTCACCTCGTCCCAGGGCCAGCCGAGCCCCGCCGCCAGCAGAGCCACGGATTCGGGCAGGCCGACGTGCCCGACCGCGCCCTTCTCCGCCCGCTCGCGGTACTCCCGTTCGGTGAGCGTGATTCCCGTCTTGGCTTGCAGTTGGGGCCTGCGAGTGCCGGTGTCGACGATTCTACGGGCAATGACCTTATCGACCCGGCCGCACGGAAGCGTGAGCAGCATCGGGAGCACGTCCATTACGAAGCCGGGATTGATGCCCGATCCCAGCAACCGGACGCCCTTCTCCTGCGCGAGCGCGTCCAGCTCGTCGGCCAGTTCCGGGGCCCGCAGCCAAGGCCAAGTCAGCTCCTCGGCCGTCGAGATGCAGTCCAGCCCCATCTCGATGAATCGCTTGAGCATCGGCCCGATCTGAGGCAGGTGCGACGCGGTTGAATGGAGGACGATATCCGCCTCGGGGGCCTCGTCCATGGAGGCGACGATGGTCACGCCCGTGCTCTGAGGAAGGTCGGCCACCTCCGCCACGTCCTTGCCGACCTTGTCTGGGGCTAGGTCCACGGCGCCAACGAGTTCAAGCCTTGGGTTTCCGGCCGCCGCACGCACGATCCCGCACCCGATCGGGCCGAGTCCGCACTGGATGTACCGAAGGCGCGATTCAGACATGGCAATCCCTCCCAATACGGTCAATTTCCCGCCCCGCTGATATGGATCCTCCTGGGGTGCCACAGACACGAAAAAAGCCCATCACGCGGGCGTGACGGGCTCGTAAGTGCGTTTCATGGCTGCCGGGGGAGGACTCGAACCTCCAACCTTGTGATCCAGAGTCACCTGCCCTACCAATTGGGCCACCCGGCAGCGCGAAGCCATATAGTATAGTCCGGTGCTAGGTTTGTCAAGTCGGCTCGGAGCGGGCTATATGGCCTATGACGGATCGCCTTCAGGGGGCTTCTCATCGCTGCTCTGACGTTCGCGATCCTCCTCGACCGCAGCCTTCGCCTTCTCGACCGCCTCCTCACTTTCCCAGGGCTCCCACACGTCGCAGTTGCCCTCTCCGCAGCCCTCGAAAGTGAACAGCCGAACCACCAGCTGCTCGCACGCTACGTGGCACGTCTCGGCGGTCAATCGCCCGCCGTATTCGTCGACCTCGACGCCGAAACTCATGTGCCGACAGGCGTGCTTCTCCAGTATCCCCGGTACGCGGCAGCTCGAGCAGGCGGTCGGCACGACCTCCGTCGTCGTGTATCGGCGCTCATCGAGGGCCAGGTGGCAGAACGTGCGTCCGCGTTGCACGTATCGATATGGGCATGGTGGCGCGCTCACGGTCTTTCTCCTATGTCGCAGCTTATCCGCCGCAGCTTTCCGCCTCGCGCGCTGGCGGTCCTCCCGGAGCCGACGCGCCCAACTCCCGGTACAGGCTCGTAACGTCGCGAAGCAATCGGTCGTATCCGAAATGCATCGCGTGCTCTCGCCCTGCCGCTCCCATCTGTTGTCTCAGATCGGCGTCGCGGAGAAGCTCCAGTATGCGGTCGGCTATTGCGCGGATGTCGCCTCGCGGGGGGCAGAACCCGGTCGTGCCATCCAGAATCGCCTCGGAAGCCCCCCCCCAGCGTCGGTGCCGACCACCGGTTTGCCCATCGCCATCGCCTCGAGGTAGCAGATCGGCAAGCCCTCCCAAAGTGACGTCAGCGCGAAGATGTCGAAGGCCGCCACGACCTCCGGCCCATCCGATCTTGCGCCGAGGAGCGTAACTCCGTCCTCTATGCCGCGAGCGCGGATTCGCGCGGTGGTCGCCTCGGCTAGTGGTCCATCGCCCGCGATGCAGAAATGAACGCCAGGCTCCTCGGCGAGGACGAGCGCGGCGACGTCAACAAAGTCGAGCGGGGCCTTCTGAGGCGAGAGCCGTGTCAGCGAGCCCACCACCAGCACGCTGGGATCGATCCCAAGCCGCTCCCTGGCATCGCTCATCGACAGCGGCGGCGTGCCGAATCGCTCGATGTCAGCCGCCTCATATATAAGGCGGTAGTTCTCCTCTCGTCCGATGCGATTCGTCAGGCCGGTGCGTCTGGTGGCTTCAGACACCGCGACGATTCGCGTGGCGTGGCGCGCCACGGTCCGGTGGGCCGCGATGATGGCCATGCGGGCGAGCGCCGTCGACCGGTCGTGGAAGCCCCAGCCGTGAGCGTGCCAGACGGTGGCGGGGATGCGAGCTCTCCGAGCAGCCAGCGATCCCAGCAGGATCCCTTTGGTCCCGTGACAGTGCGCGATGTCGAATCGTCCCGTTCGCAAGCGCGCCGACAGCTCCAGCAGCGCTCGGAAATCATGGATCGGGTGCGGGCGTCTTCGTAGCGACCCGATCACGTGCACGGGGATGCCGAGGCCTTGGGCGCGCTCCAGCATGCTGTGGCCGGCCTCGAGATCGCTTCCGGTGATGATCTCGACACCATGCCCCGTCGCGCGCAAGCGAGTGGCCAGCTCGATGACGGTGAGCGTGGCGCCGCCAAGCGACAGCGTGGGGATGAACTGGGCGATGCGCGGGCGATCCGTATCCATGGAGGCCATGCCCTTCGTCGCACGCGCAGTCAGACCTTTCGCGCGGCTGAGAGGCCAGGCATCGCGCGCCGTCGAAACGCGTCCACGCGATGAGCCATTTCTGCCTCACATCCGCGGACGACCACGAGCACGACATCTCGCGCTCGGAGGTGTGGGCGCTGTCGGGCGTGCTCGGTGAGGGGCGCGTCATCGACGTCCCCCTGACCGTTGATGTCGCCCGCGCGGCCTACATCCCCCTCTGCGCCGAGCGCCTGGCGCGCGGCCCCACCGTCGAGGCCGTTGCCGACGCCATCTCCGGCCTCGGACTGGAGTACGAGCGCTTCCGCATCACGCTTCACACGCTGCCTCCTCGCGAGGAGATCGATCCCCGGTCGGCGGTCGTCGATGTCGCGCGCTACGTCGACGGCACGGTCGACCTCGATGAACCACTCAACGAACTCGTGCTCATCGGTAGCCGTGACGAGTGGCACTTCGGGCGCGTGGTCAGTCGCTGGGACCGATCCTTCCGCCCACACGAGCACAAGCCGCACGTGTTCTCAAGTTCGTTGCCGGCGCGGATATCCCGGGCGATGGTGAACCTCGCCGCGACTCCGGGCGACACGATCATCGACCCTTGCTGCGGCGTGGGATCGATCCCGCTCGAGGCCTGGGCGGCTGGCATGAGGGCCGTCGGCGCCGATATCAACCCGAAACTCGCGGGCATGACCGCCGACAATCTCGCGCACTTCGGCTGGCCCAGGTGGGTCTGCGCCGCGGATGCGGGCACGTTTGGCGCCAGAGGCGACGTCGTCGTCACCGACTTCCCATACGGTCGGCAGTCCACGCGTGAGGACGGTCTCTACGAGCGACTGCTCGCCAACTTCCGCTGCCTCGCGCCGAAGCTCGTGCTGGTCGTGGCCGAGGACGTGTCCGATCTCCTGGAGCAAGCTGGCTATCGCCTCACGCACGTAACGCGCGTTCCGAAGGGCCACGAGTTCGAGCGCCGGATTCATGTTGCCGAGGTGGTGGAATGACGCGGAGCGACCAACCGGCGGAGTGGGGGAGACTCGCCCACCTGTTTGACGAGATCAACGCGAGCCTCATCGACTACGATGAGCAGGTCGCGTTCCTGCTCGCCTGTCGCGATCGCTTCGTGCCTGATGCCCTGACGGCCCTCGACCTTGGCTGCGCCACGGGGCCCCACGCGCGTCGGCTCGCCGAGCACGGCTTGCGCGCGACCGGGATCGACGTCTCCCCTCGCTTGATCGAGCAGGGACTCCGCGAGGCGAGTGCTCCAACGCTCATCTGCGCCGACACGCAGGCGCTTCCTCTTCGCGGCCCGTATGACGTTGTCTACTGCCTCAACTTCGTCTTCAGCTTCCTCCACACGAACGAAGCCATCCACGCCGCCCTGAGCGAGATCCGCCGCGTCCTGTCGCCGGGCGGCGTCTTCATCATGGACTACCATGTCTACTTCCCGCCCGAGGAGGGCGACGCGCTCGCGCCGGGATGGAAGGAGCGCTGCCGCGTTCGCGGGCAGAAACTCGTCATGCACCATCGACCGACGGTCGATTGGCGCGCGCAGCTCTCGACCGATTGCATCACGTATCAGTTCATGGAGGGGCGTGAGGTCGTTCGCGAGGTTGAGGCCACCGAGGTCCGCCGCATCATGCTGCCCCAAGATCTTCTATGCATCCTCGAAGCCTCCGGCTTCGAGATCGTCTCTCACTGCAGCCGATTCGATATTGACGGTGATACGACGGAGATGGGAGCGGTCGTAGCGAGGCGTCAGTCCGGCTGAGACGGGGTCTGATCGATGTGGGTCTCTGCTGCCTCGAGGAACTCATTCCCCCACTGTACGACCTCCAACGCCTTCTCCGCGGCGAACTCCACGCTCAGCGAGTAGTCGGCATCTCCCCGCAACTCGAACGCGTCTCGGAGGTATCGGTGGAACTTGGGGTCGAGGAGGTCTGTCTTGGCGTACTCCTTGCCATATGCCGCGATCACCGCTGAGTGCTTCGAGTACGACTGGCCTACGTGAGCAAGGAGCGCCTCGGCGACGTAGAACATCACGTAGTAGGCCCTGGACACCGCGATCTCCGTGTGCCCGTCGGCGACCAGCTTTTCCGCCACCGCCGCGTTCTCTCTCGCCCTCTCGAAGAGCTTCGGAATGCACCGCGTCACGCCGACACCCCTTCGCGAGTGATGTTGTGGTGAAGCGGCTCCCGCGGGTCAGATATGTCGCGCTCTCTCACATACATGAACTGCACCACGACGTCGTTGTCCAGCGAAACTCTCCCCCCAAACTCGCTAAGCCTCTCCGTCTCCTGAAACGGACTCTCGTAGTCGTCCAGCACCACCGCGACATCGATGTCTGAGTCGGACTCGGCCTCGCCTCGGGCGAACGAACCGAAGAGGATGACTTGCTTGAGACGGTCGCCGTAGATCCGCTTGAGGCCGACTTTCAACTCGTCCAGGATCGGCTGGATGTCTTGCTTCCCGAGGCCGGTTCTCGTTGCCATTTCAGCCTCCTACTCTCCCAACTCCAGCTTGTGCTTGCCGTGACACTCAGTGCAGGGCTTATCCGGGCCGCGCTCGGGCGTCTCGCGGTTGGGGCACGTCTCGCCGATCTCCACGTGGCATCCCCGACAGAACTTCGCGACTCGGTGGTGGGCGACGACGTGTTCGGGCGCCGTGACGCGGTCCTCGTCGTCGATGTGCAGCTTGCTCTCGCCATGGCACGTAGCGCACGAGATCCCCTGCTTCTGGTGGGTGAGGGTCAACTCTTCCTTGGCGTAGTCGATGTGGCAGACGTAGCATTCCTCGTTCTTCGCGGCGGCCTGGGCCTCGGAGTCATCCAGGATCCGGCGGATCTTGACCTCCTTGACCATGATCTTGGAGTCCTTGTAGTGATCCCCCGCGTGGACCTGGAAACCGATCCGCCCGTCGGTGAACTGCTCATCGGTGATGTCGGCGACCGGATGCCCGTTCAGCGTGGCGGTGATGTGCGAGCCATCCGCCACGATCGTCGCCGTGTTCCAGTCCTCGAGGTTGACGATCGACTCGTCCTCGTTCTTCGACAGGAACCCCTTACAGTAGATCGTCCCGACCGTGCAGCCATATTCCTTCAGGTCGAGGATGTCGTACTGGTAACCAATCGTGTCTGGCGGGCAGCGGAACCAGATCCCCGAGTTGCCGGGCCACACCATTCGGAATGTGACGCTCAGCTCGAAGTTGTCGAACAGCTCCTCCGTCCAGAGATCGCCCACCTTGCCCGCGTCCTGCTGGCCGACGATGACCCCGTCCTCGACGGTCCATTTCGCGTTGCCGGTGGTCTCCCAACCCTCAAGGTCCTCGCCGTTGAAGAGTTGCGTCCAGCGTGGCTCTGTGACGGGCCCATCCTGCTGGGCTACGGCGATGCAGACGGTGGCGAATATGCAGACGGCTCCCAGAGCGATCCAGGAGCCGGTGCGAAGCGTCGCGTGATGCACGGTTCTTAACTCCTCATTCATACCTTCAGCCAGCCGTGTAGGAACTGGTACTCAGGCGGCAGATGCGCGTATGCCGCGTGGCAGCGCCGGTCGAGAATCGCGTTCTCGGATTGCGAGAGTCGCTGTGGCTCGCGGCGCACTGATAGGTTGTTCTCCAGCTCATCGATGGTCGTCATGCCTAAGACGCTGCAGGTGAGATGCGGGTTCTCGATGATGCGCCGAACGCTGAGGGCCGCGATCTCCATGTCATCGACGTCGTCGCCCGCGCGTTTGGCGGCTCGGAAGAGCGATCCACCGGCGAAGGGCTTGATGGTCACGACGCCGACGTCCCTCTCTTTGGCCATGGGGAAGACGCCGTGCATCTCATCGGGCTCAGACATCGGCGTGTACGGGAAGATCAGCATCTCAAACTCGGGGTACTTCTCCATCACGCGCATCAGGAACGGGCGATCGTGGGATGACATCCCGATGTGCTTGATCTTGCCCTGGTCGCGCGCCTTGAGCATCGTCTCGACGACGACATCCATCTCCGTGTCCGTATGCGCGCCATTGGTCAGCGCCTGCGGCCGGAAGATATCCATACAGTCCATCTGCAGCCGGCGGAGGCCTTCGTCCACCTCGAACATGATTCTTTCGGCCGTGCGGTTGTTCGGGTCGCGGATGCAGAGGCGGTAGTCCGAGTAACCCACGTACATCTCCTCGTCGAGAGACTTCAGAACGCGTCCGTAGACGGTCGCCTCGGCGGGGGTGGTGATGTCGACGTAGTTGACGCCCAGATCGATCGCTCGCCCCACCACGTCCTCACGGTCACGCTGAACGTCGGCGGGAGGGATGTCACCGGGGAAGTCGCCCCAGTACCGCGCGCCCTCGCGCGTGCGCCAGTGGCCGCCGAGGCTGATCTCAGAGATCATAAGCCCCGTCTTTCCGAGCCTCCGGTAGCGCATGCCCGACTCGAAGTTGAGGGTGTCAACCGCCTCGGACGCGGCCAGGCCCATGCCCGGGGCCAGGGCGCCTCCCACGGCGGCTGCGGCGGCGGTCTTCGCGGTCTTCGCCAGGAAATCCCTGCGACCCATCTTGTGGTCTGCCATCATGGCCTCCTGGTGTCGTCTCCCGACGCGGTCAGTGATGAGTGTCTTCGCCTCACCACTCCGAAGCCCCTGCCTCGGTGTCGCCGCGCCGTACACCAAACCCGTCGTGTAGGAGCTGCTTCAGCTGCGACATGCCGGTCTCGGCAACCATGTTCCCACGCTGCTCCCGGCGTCAGTCTCGGTCGTGGCTTGGCGCCACTTGCGGCCTTGGTAGTGCTCATCCGGGGCTGAATCCGTCGCGGCTGAACCCGCTCCTACAGGGCGGTCCCACGGCCGTACGGGAAGCCCTCCGTGTAGGAGCTGCTTTAGCTGCGACACGCCAGACGCGATGACTTGCGCCAATGTCGCTCCTGGCGTCAGCCCCGGTCGTGGCCTGTCGCCACTTGCGGCCTTCGTGCTGCTCATCCGGGCTGAACGTGTCGCGGCTGAACCCGCTCCTACACGTCGGGCTTACGTCCGTGAGGGAGAGCCTCCGTGTAGGAGCTGCTCTAGCTGCGACGCGCCGGATCTGATGACTTGCACTGAGCGCTGCTTTTGGCGTCAGTCTCGGTCGTGGCTTGGCGCCACTTGCGGCCTTGGTAGTGCTCATCCGGGGCTGAATCTGTCGCGGCTGAACCCGCACCTACACGTCGGGCTTATGTCCGTGAGGGAGAGCCGCCGTGTAGGAGCTGCTTTAGCTGCGACACGCCGGAGCTGATGACTTGCAGTGAGCGCTGCTCTCGGCGCCAGTCCCGGCCGTCCTACGTCGCCGCCCCCGGCTGGCTATTCGCCGGCGCCTCACACGCCGGGCACTTCGCGTCGTCCGCTGACAGCGGCTCGAGGCACTTCTCGCACGCCGGTAGCTTTGCATCGCAGTGTTCGCACGTCTCGGCAAGCCGGCTCTGGACGCCCTCGCACACCCGGCAACGCCGGACGCGTTGGCCTTGCTTGGCGGCCACGAGTCCTTTCTGCACGGCCTGCAGACGCTCTTCCTGGGTCTCCGCTTGGCGCACGGCGGCGGCGAGTTCGCTGTCCCGAACGTGTCCCGCGCGCAATAGTATCTGCGCCCGCCGTCCAGCGACCGCCCAGTTCTCTGCCGCCAGCTTACTCAGCTCGGCGGCTTCCTGCTCGAGCTTCAGGATGTCCGCCCCGCGCGAGATGCCCTTCGTCGCTTTGTCAAACAGCTTGCCCGCCTCGCCGAGGAAGTCCATTGTCTATGCATCTCCGTTTGGTGGTTCGGCGTGATCGGTCAGAATGCGCTCAAGTTCGGCGACGAGGCCGGGGAGGTCGTCACGCACGGTGTCCCACACCACACCGTGATCGACTGTCCAGTAGGCGTGGATGAGGCGGTTCCGCATGGCAATCATCTGCCGCCACGGTAGCGTGACTAGCCATGCGCGGGTCCCCTCAGTCACTTGGCTCGCGGCCTCGCCTATGACGGCGATGAGTCTCTCCAACGCCAGAGGCAGCAGGGGATCGGTGGCCATCTCATCACGCGTGCGGCCGACCGTCACGTCTATGGCCAGGCGCGCCTGGTCACGCATGTCTCTCAACAGCGTCGCGTCGCGCTCAGGCAGCATACACGCCCTCCGCCTCAGCAATTACCTTGTCCCGGAAATACTTGCTCAGGAAGCCGGCTGTGTTCAAATCCACCCTCCGGCCGAGCACGTCGGCGAGTTCTTGCTCAATGTCCGCGAACTTGAACAACCCCACTCGCGCGTCCGGCTCAAACTCCACCAGCACATCGATGTCGCTGTCCGGGCCGAAGTCGTCCGTCAGGATTGAGCCAAACAGCGAGAGTTTGCGGATCTTGTGCTTGCGGCACAGGTCCGCGATTCTCGCCTCGGGGATCTCGATGCCGTGGCGTACCATGCCGATCACCATTGCCTGAGCGATTGGGCCTTCCTCAAGAGAGTATAACCCGCGCTCCATCGCGTCAAGCCTCGGGACCCCACAGAACTGACGATCCCCGCGGTGGCCCGTTCTGCCCCGGGCCCCTCGCGGGGATCGCTCAACTATGACCGTGACCGTGTTCTTCTCCCACCCTCCCTTACCAGATGGTGTCGCGTGTGGCGCGTGTCCTGTTACTACTACCCAGTATAGGAGGTCGTTCTACTACCGTCAATAGTGATACGTGTCACTACCGATGGTAGTAGACGGCAGACGCTACTCGTCGGGGTCGTACCGGAAGAGGCGCTCAACCGTGCCGTCCGCGGCAGTGATGACGCAACTGACCGTCGCGCCGTGCGTGAACGTGTGGACCGATCCATCCGGCCAAATGAGTTTCGCCGCGAGCGACGCGTCAGTGGCGTCGACGGCCTCAACGGTGGGCAATGGCGCTCCCGCATCGGCGGGGATCAGCGCGTAGGCCATCACCGTCTCCCCGGCGCCGGACTTCGCGAAGACCGGTGTGGGGATCGGGCGCAACTCGTCATGTCGGCCCGTTGGCATCCAGCCTTGCACGAATGGCTCCGTCTGCCCCTCGATGACCTCGACGCTGAGTCCGTCAGTCGACAGCGGCAGGATTGTCATCTGCGCGTCGCCCGCGATGCCGGTGACGGCGCGAGTCGTCTCATCGAGAGTCGCGCTCTCGACGTCAAGGTGGAAGGTCGCGTCATACTCATGCGGTCCGTCATCTGTCGGTGTCATCACATCGACCACGATCCAGTAATCCGGCTTCACGAACAGGATCTTGCGCGTGTGAGTGACCGTGCGATCGTACGAGGGTCCATAGCCGTCGCCGTACGTCCCCTCAACGTAGTCGAAGTCCTCGCCCGTGACCCACGGGTTGGTGAGGGGCTCCGCCGAGCGCAACGTGCCCCCCTGTCCGCGCCGCCTCTGCTGGAGGCCATCCACACCGACCACGTTATGCGCGCGGGCGCCGATCGCATACTGTCGCCAGTCGGAGGAGTCGTAGGCGTAGTTTCCGATGTCGTCGATCAGCGTCTTCCCTCGCGCGTGGACGACGATGTGCAGCTTGTCCTCGTGCTGGTGGCCGCTGCCGAACGGCCCGGCGTCTAGCAGCAGGTAGTTGTCATCCGCCGTCCAGCCGCTTCTCAGTATGTGCCATCCGGCATACGGGAAGCAGGTGGACGTGTATTCCGGCGGCGTGCCCTCCGTGCGGGCGCTGCCCCAGAACTTGAAGTCCTCGCGCTCCGGATAGTACTTGGCCCCATCCCGCAACTTCGAGACCACCGACACGCGCCCCGAGTCGTTCAGCCCCGGCGCGTATCCGTTCGGCATCGCCAGTCGCGCGTAGTAGTCGTACATCCGCTCCAAGCCCTCCTCGAAGCCCTCGGGCGGCTGATAGCCCACGCGCCGGGCGGTCTCAAGACCCCAGATCATGTTGTAGAGCGTTACTCCGTGGTAGCCGGGCGACAGCTCCATCTGCGCGCCGTCGGGGTACACCTGCGCCTCGAATTGCCCTAGCAGTCGGTCCGCCGCCGTGTCCCGCCACAGCTCGGAGTCCTTGAACTCAGGCAGCATCAGGCCGATGTGAAGCAAGCCGTTGGCCTCCATCGTGCCCCAGTTGCTGGTCGGGTGGTAGTGCGCCTCATCCATGAGATGCACCGCGTGGTCGTGGAAGCTCCGCAGCATGGCGACCTGCGCGTCCACGGTGAACTCGGGCGAGTTGCGGAAGTAGTAGTAGGCTGGGAACCACGTCTGCCCCATCCGGATTCCCGCGTCCAGCGTGAGCGGCGCCTTGCCTGTCTCGAAGTACGGCCCCTGGATCCAGCGCGGACCGATGTACACGGGCATCGCCTCGACCCAGCCCGTGAGTTGGTCGACGAACTCGCGGGCGTACCTCTCGTCCCCGGTGCCCGCATACGCCTGCCCCAGCGTCCGCCAATGAGCGTGCCGGTTCAGCGAAATCGCCCATTGGTCGTAATCGAACGGATCCTCATTCCACTGGATTACTTCGCCGAGTTGATGTGGCGAGCACCCCACGAGGCGGAAGACGTGGTCACAGATCTGGTCCGCCGCATCGGTCAGCCCCTTGCTCGTGGCCGTGTTGAGTTCCGGCCCGGGCGGCGTCTCGCGGGCCTTCATGTGCTCGACGAGCGCGGCCTTGGCCGCCTCGATGTCATCAGCGTCAAGCGCCGCCTTGACGCCCGCAAGTTCCGGCCGGTCGAGGTCGAGCGCTTCCCAGAAACGCATGGCGTAGTCCTCAGGCGTCACGGTTTGCATCTCCCATCCGTCGAGCTTGCCCCACTCCTCGTCGCCGTAGTGGTAGCCGCCCCAGATCATCGCGAACACGATCTCCTGGCCCACGTAGCCCCGAAGCTGTCGCGCGATGTTCGTGCTCTCCCAGTCCCGCCACTCGGTCACATCCTCGCCGGAGAACCCGATCTGCTGCACGCTGATCGCCCCGTCGAGGTCGCGCATCTCGGCTGCCTCCGGCGCGTCGGGCGTCGTCGCCAGGCCATCGAACGCCTCGGGCGTGAATATGCCAAAGCCCACATATCCGCTGCGTTTCATGTCCTCACGGCTGATGTCGCAATAGGTCTGGTAACGGAAGCCCACGCGCATGTCCGGCGGCAACGGGTCGGGCAGCGTGACGCGTTTGCCGATCAGCACGTGGCCTCGGTAGAGGCCCTCCGTGTCGCCGGTGATCTCCACCGTCGGACGCTCAGCGTCGACGATGTCAACCGTCCACTTCGGCAGATAGCCCGCGTCGTACCATTCGGGCTGTTGGTCGGGTGGCAGGGAGTATCGGACCTCCCATGCGGCGTCCTGGGCCGTCAGAGGTCCCACGGCAAAGGCTAGCACCAAGGATATCGTGGTCATCCGTCCATCCTCACAATGATGGGCCAGTCGCGGATCTGCAGCCCCTCAATCGTCGATTGCCCGCCCTGCCCTTCGACGTTAAGCTCCTGCAGCGTGCAGGTGAGGCAATCCACCGCCACCGGCGTGCCTGCCTGGCCCGTGGGCCTGATACGGATCGTCGCCGGCTCTGCCGTCGCCCCCGGCTCAGCCGGTTGCCAGAGCGCCACGAGCCGCGAGCCGTCCACAGCCCTGAACGCCCTTGCCTCCACCTTGTCCGTCTCACCCGCGATCGTCCCAATCTCTTTCAGGTCAAGCGGCTCCGCGCCCGAGAGCAGCGTCGCCACCGATCGGTACGCATACATCGTCGCCTCCGGCGTCGCGACTGAGTTCAGCAATCCGCCCGGCTCGCCCGGCGCCGCCCACCAGATCAGCCCAATGCCCTCCGCCCTCGCCCACACCATCGACCGCGCCAGCAGCTTCGCCCGCGTGATGTCGTCGAACTCCGCGCTCTTCCAGCCGTCGAGCGTCAGCCACACGGGCAGCGCGGGTTCGTCGCCCAGCCCGTTAAGCACCTCTGCCAGTTCCGTTTCCGGTCGTCCCCCGGCCGTGACGGGCACCATCAGTCCGTCACAGGCCTTCGCCCACGCCTTCCCAAACCGTCCTGTCGCCCAGTCCTGAGCCATGCTGGCGTCCGCCAGTTCCAGGACGATCGAGGCCGCTGAGTCGGCGCGGCGAAGATCGATCAGCGCGGCCGCGATGGCGTCATCCACCGGCGGGACCGGCACGTGGCCCTCCGGTATCACGAAACGCCACGCTGACCCTTTGGGGCACTCGCGCCCCATGAACGCCACGTAGTCCCGGAAGGCCTCCATCGCCTCGTCGGCACTCGATGTCGCGTGAAGTGGTCCCGCTCTCGTGATCGGAATGACGAACCTCAACCCCGGCGGCCGTCCCAACGTGAACGCTCGCCTCACATGCGCTGGTAGTACCAGCTTGCCTTTGGCCAGTTCGACCGTCTCCCTCGAGAGCGTGTCCCCCGGCAGCACGGCCCACTTCGCGCCCGCCTGAGTGGGCTCGGCGAAGAAGTGATCGTCCACGGTCTTGCGGTCGCCACCGACCTTCGTGCCCGATGCCGCGACCGCGCCCAAAGCCTCCAACGCGCAGTCGCCGCCTTGACCGTCCGGTAGCACGACCTCCATCATCGCCGTGCGGATGTTCGTGTGGTCTGTTGCCGAGATCCTCAACATGTCCATCTTCACGGCCATCACGCTGCGCGTGCCCTCGAGCGAGAACTCGATCCCCGTCTCGGTCGCATCCGCCGGGGCCTTGAAGTTCTCCCGCTTGACCACCGTCTCCCACGTCTCGCCGTCGGCGCTGATGCTGATGGTGAAATCCAGCGGCCAGCCGAAGTTGCCCGGCCGCGGGTAGTAGATGACCCGGTCGATCTGCTTCGCTGCCGGTAGCGTCACCGTCAGCCAGTCGTGCTGGTCATCGAAAGCGTGCACGTTCGAGGTCCAGCAGTGCGCCGGCACAAGTTCGGGCTTGCAGTCGCTAGGCTTCACCCCATCAACCGCGCCCATCGTGTTCCAGATGCTCCGGTCGACCTTCGGCGGCGGCGCGCTCAGCACGCCGAAGTCGTCTGCCTCGATCTCCGCCGACTTCAGCCCAATCGCCCTCATGCGAGGCGACTCGTTCCCCTCCTGCAGCGTCTCCAGCGGCGGCAGCGGCGCGTACGTGCGGACGAGATTGATCCGCGATTCCTTGCCATACACCCTCACCACGTAATAGCCCACCCGCTCCGGATCCCACACCACCTTCAGCCCCGGCAGTCCGTACGAGCCGCCGAAATTCCGCGCGAAGGTGGTGCTCGGCAGCGTCAGGTATTTGGTGCCGCGCAGGTAGTTCGAGATCCGGTGGTGGGTGTGACCGGTGAAGACTGCCGCGACATCGTACTCGTCGAACAGGTCGATCAACTCGCCCCGCATCGGCTCATTGACCAGCTCGTAGTTCTCTGTGCCGACGTCATCCGTGCCGACCCAGAAAAGCGGGTTATGCACTGCGACGAAGGTGAGTTGGCTGTCCTTCGCCGCCTCGAGATCGGCCTTCAGCCAGTCCGTCTGCTTCTTCTCATCCGGCAGGCCGCTATTCATTAGCGCGTTGTTCAGCACGACGAAGTGGCACTCATCGTAGTCGAAGCTATACCAGTCCGGCCCGAACCAGTCTCGGTATAGCTTCAGGTTGTCCTCGTTGACGAACCACCCGTTCTTGTAGACATCATCCGGCCCCGGGGCGCCCGAGTAGGTGATCTGCAGCTTGTTGCCGACATCGTGGTTGCCCGCCGTGTGGTAGACGGGCACCTCCAGCGCCTTGAAGATCTCGAGCGACGCCTCCGCGCACGCGTCGTAGTCCTCCCGGCCGGGGAATGTCGTCACGATGTCGCCCGCATCGAGCACGAACGCCGGCTGCATCTCGTTCATCTGCTCCACCAGCTCGCGAACTCGGTGGTTGTGCGAGTAGCGGCCGAGTTGGTCCTTGCGCGATATGTGCGGGTCGGAGATCACCACAAACGTGAAGTCCGGCTCCGGGACGAGGGCGAGCGACGTGCTCCGCATCGTGCGGGGCCATTCCTTCAGCGTGCTCGATGGCTCGTTCCGGAGGAAGCGTTCGTGCCAGACCGCGGGTTGGCGCCCGGGCGGCGGAGCGTCGGTGATGCGCAGGTCATCAATCACCGCGTTGGCCGGTTCGTTGCCGTTGAGATCAGACCCCACCGCGAAGCGCTCCGGCAGCGTCAGCGTCGTCGGCTGGCCGGGTCGGAACGCGCGCTGGGAGCCATCGACGTACAGCCTCATCCACCCCTTCTCCGTGTCCCACGCGGCGATGATGTGATACCACTGACCGGGGATCCAACTGCTCACGTCGGTGACGATGCAGTCTCTGTTCTCGCCATCTGGGCTGGCGATCCGGAAGCGCAGGTCGTTATACATCTGCGTCTTCCAGACGGTAATGGAGTTCGGTTGATCCTTGTCGCCGAGGGCGAAGTAGACGTGGTTCTGGTCGTCATCGATCGGTCCGAGCGGCTGCACGCCAAACGAGATCGCGCCCCGGATCGGACTGACATTGCCCTCGGTCGCATACGTCAGCGTGCTACCCGCATCCATCACCGCCGCGCGCTGCTCGGGCACCCGCGTACTGACATAGCGCAACTCCGCGTTCGCCGTCGCCGCCGTACCATCGCCCGCCGCCGTATCCGCATCCAGCCCGGCATCGAACGTCGCCACGAACAGCTCGCTCGGCATCTGGGCCATGACGCCGATCATTCCCGCGCCAATAACCACCGTCACCACGACCGCGATCTTGCTCCGCCAATCCCGCATGGACGCACCTCCGTAGCACTGACCTCATGTTCCCGCGAGGCGACGTTGGGTCCTGCAGAGATGAGCGGACGACAGGCCGCAACTGTGGGATGCGACGCCGAGGGGAATGGGAGCGACGCCGCGAGCGCCGGCGACGTCGCCCCCTATGGTATCCTACTTCTCACGCCGGACTCCCTTGAACGGCTTGCCGTCCTGTTTACCGTCCATGAACCGCCCGGTATCAGTATCGCGCTTGGTCCACTGTCCCGTCTTCGGGTTTCGGGTCTGAGACCGGCTCCTCACTGCTCCGCGTCTCTGCCCGTCGCCCTTGGGAGGGTTCTTAGCCATAAGCGCTCTCCTCCTTTCTGCCCCGTGTAACCTATGCGTGGTCCCGCCGTACTATCTCGTCGAGTTTCCGATACACTTGGCGCAGTTGTCATAGCCCGACTTGTGGGCCTGCGCGAGCGTGTCCGGGTTGAAGATCCGCGCATGTTTTGCCCGGATGATCTCGTCGATCTGACACCCGGATGCGCGCGTATCCTCGCGGTCCAGATCGTGGACTTCCATCTTGTTCGTGTTGCCCACGAATCTGCGACCGAACGTCGGCGAACCTGGTCTACGTGCCATGCTGTTTCACCTCCTTTGTTTGGTATCAGATCACGTCGGAGTTAAGGATAGCAAACATCAGCAATGCTGTCAAGTATATCAAACGATATCCGTTTGACATCGGTCCGATGGGGTGCTATCCTGGTCTGCGGAGGATCTCATCATGACCCGCAATCGGAGCTTGGGTGCCCACATTCGCCACCTGCGCGAGGCGAAAGGGCTGACACAGAGCGGATTGGCTTCTCAGGCGGGCATATCGAAGGCCTATCTGTCGCAGATCGAGGGCGGCAAGATACAGGGACCGTCGGCGAAGACCCTCCACGCCGTAGCAGTTGTACTGGGGACAACGGTCGCGCGATTGCTCGGTAATGGAGGCGGTCAGGAGCACGTCAGTGTAGTGGTCACCGACTCGCTCCGTGCATTCGCTCGTGATGAGAAGCTTGACGAGGAGGAGGTGCGGATGCTTGCAGGCATCCGCTACCGTGGACGACAGCCACAAACAGAGGATGATTGGCGGTATCTGTATGAGTCAATCAAGCGATCGCTTGGCGACGGTGGCTCGACGAGGTGAGCGCAAGTGGACCAGCCCAGCCGCCAAGTCACTGATGCACGCATGGGGCACGACAGACCCTAGGGCTGCGATTCGGTCCGCCGCCAAGGTAGCGTTGGAAGATGCCGACATCGTCAGTTCCCCTGTGGAGTTGGATCGAGTGGGGTCCTTTCGTGACGTGCTCTCGGTGGAGCGCGTCTACATGCGTGAATCGGGACGGTTGCGCCCGACGCCGCGCGGCTACGTCATTGACGTGAATCAGGCCGACAACCCCCAACGACAGCGGTTCTCCTACGCGCACGAAATTGGCCATATACTCATCCCTGTCTTCGCCGAGAACCCACAACTGCGCGTTGACATGCGGACGGGCGGCTACCGTCCTGCCAAAGAAGAGGAACACCTGTGTGATGTAGCGGCGTCAGAGTTACTTATGCCTGGGTACCTGTTCGAAGGAAGGGCTCAGAGCGTCGCCCCTAGTATCGACGGCCTCTGGTCGCTGGCGGACAGTTTCGATGTCTCGTTGGAGGCGACTGCCCTCCGTGCTGTTGGGTGCGGGGTCTGGGACTGCGCGGTGATGGTGTGGGAGGAGATGCTTAAGAAAAGTGAGACGGACGCCCTCCGCGACGCCGGCACCCAATCACGTGGCGCAGGTGCTGCCCCACGGCCGAAGCTGCGGATACGTCTCGTCACCGCCTCGCCGAGGTTCAGTAAGCACTTCTTCCCCGTCGGTAAGTCTGCCTGTGAGGGCAGCTTGGTTGGTCAGAGCGCCTTGAACGACGCCCTGATGGCTGGACCGACAGAGCTACCCACTGCAACTGGTCCAGTCGTATTCCACGCGGAGTCGCTACGGATGCCGTACTCGGTCCGGGGCGGCGCGAAGAACCGCGTCGTCACGGTCGTGCACCCCACCTGATGGCCGCTGGAGGGACCGCGTCTGCGAGTAGCGAACGAGGTGGCGCCGTGCTCCAAGGGTGCGCGTCGCCCGCGCGTGCACCGTGAAAGGAACTCACCCAATGATCTCCCCAGGCATGAACTTCGGTATGGGCGGCCTCCCGTACCTGGCCGATGCGAAGACGCGTTCCATCTCCGCCGAGAACACCGATGGCGCCAAGGGCGCCGGCGCTCGCGAGGTCCCCGAGGGCGGGCCGGGTGCGGATCTTGGGCAAGGCTGGAAGATCCGCCCGTGCATCACGCTCCCCGCGGGCGAGACGCTAACTCTCGCTGAGATCGACGGGCCGGGCGTCATCCAGCACATCTGGCTGACCGTCCGCGAGACCGCCTACCGCGACTGCATCCTGCGGATGTACTGGGATGGCGAGGAGACCCCTTCGGTCGAGGTCCCGCTGGGCGATTTCTTCTGCTGCGGGCACTCGCTACGCGCGAATATCAACTCGCTACCCATCAGCGTCAACCCGTCGGGTGGATTCAATAGCTACTGGCCGATGCCGTTTCGCGAGGGCGCGAAGATCACGCTCGAAAACCAGCGCTGGGAGGACATCGGCGGGTTCTACTACCAGTTCGACTACCAGCTCACTGATATCCCCGCCGACGCCGCCTACTTCCACGCCCAGTGGCGCAAATCCATGGGCACGCGCGAGGTCCCCGAGCACGTGATCCTCGATGACGTCGTCGGCAAGGGGCAGTTCGTCGGCACTTACCTCGCCTGGGTCCAGCTTTCCGACGGTTGGTGGGGCGAGGGTGAGATCAAGTTCTTCGTCGATGGAGACGGCGAGCACCCGACCATCTGCGGCACGGGCACTGAGGACTACTTCGGCGGCGCGTGGGGTTTTGGCGATACCTTCTCGACGCCCTACCTGGGCTACCCGCTCTGGCAGCGCGAGCCGGGCAAGGTGCCGAAGCATGGTCTGTATCGCTGGCACATCATGGACCCGATCCGCTTCGATGAGGATCTCAAGGTCACGATGCAAGAACTCGGCTGGTGGCCCAACGGCAAGTTCCAGCCGCTGACCGACGATATCTCATCAACCGCCTGCTGGTACCAATCCGAACCCCACGGCGCCTTCCCGGCAATGCTCCCACTGGAGCTGCGTTGGGGCCGCTGAACACTGGAGCGCGGACGCCCTCGTCCGCAATGTCGTCGACGTCAACCGTGTGCGGACGAGGGCGTCCGCGCTCCAATACACAGCCAGGAGACCGAATGAAGGCCCTTCGAAGACTCACGCTGCTCGCCATCCTACTCGCCCTCGCCACCATCGCGCCCGCCCAGGACGCCGCGACCTTGCGCGAGCCCATAGCTGAGCCCGTCGGCGAGCCCGGCTTGCAGTACCACTACTACGAGGCCAATGTAGATACCACCCTCGACCTCGCGCTCCACGAGCCCGCGCGCGCTGGCGTGAGCGATGGGTTCACTCTCCCGGATGACGTCCGGCGCGATTACTTCGGGCTGGAATTCTGGGGCGCGATTGAGGTCCCGAGCGATGGCGCCTACACGTTCTACACGCGCTCTGACGATGGCAGCCGACTCTACATCGGCGACGAGTATGTGGTGAAGAACGACTACCCGCATGGGGCCACCGAGGTCAGCGGCACGATCGATCTGAAGGCCGGCCGCCATCCGATCACGGTCACGTACTTCGAGAGCTACGTCGACGAGACGCTCAGCGTGTCATGGGAAGGGCCTGGCCTGGGGAAGGCCTCCATCCCCGCCGAGGTGCTGACCCAGCATCCGCGCATCGATATCGTCCCGCCCGATGCCTTGACCACCACCGAACTCACCTGGCCTGAGCGTGACATCAGACTCACCCTCGAGGTCGACACGCGCGATGCCGTCGACCTGGCCGAGTTCCACGAGGTCCTCCCCGAGTTGCTCCAGGCCGAGTACCCGAAGATCGTCGACATCATCGGCACAGACGACTCGCCTCTACCCGAGAGCGTGCGCTTCAGCTTCCGTCCGGGGATCGACGTTCCCGCCTACGCCGGCCGTGGGATCGTCATGAGCGCCGACTGGTTCAGCAAGAACGCCAACGACCTCGGCTGCGCGCTCCACGAGTTGACCCACATCGTGCAGCAATACCCCGGCTTCGAGGGCAAGCCCGGCTGGCTCGTCGAGGGCATCGCCGACTACGTCCGCCACAAGATCGGGCTCGACGATGGCTGGACCATTCCCGGCGCCTACCGAGATGGCTGGAGCTACACCAACGGCTACGGCGTCACTGCTGCGTTCCTCGTGTTCGTCGAGCAGGAATACGACGAGGACCTCGTCGTCACGATGAACCAGTCGCTGAAGGACAAGAGCTACAAGCCGGACCTTTGGAAGACGCGCACCGAGAAGACAGTCGATGAGTTATGGGATGACTTCGCCGCCCGCTACGGGCGATGAGCTGCCGTCGCCTTCTTGGACTGCGAGCATCCCTGCTCGCATGGCGTCTGCCGTGTCCGGCGTAGGACAGGCGTCTCGCCTGTCGCCGTTGCCCGCGTAGCGACGCGGAAACTCAACGAGTTTCCATTTCAGACCGTCGACACCATATTCAGTGAGGAACCAAATGATCTCTCCAGGCATGAACTTCGGAATGGGTGGGTTGCCGTATCTGATGGACGCGAAGACACGATCGATATCGGCCGAGAACGTCGACGGCGCGAAGGGCGCTGGCGCCCAGGCTGTCCCCGAGGGTGGCGCGGCCGCGGACCTTGGCACGGGCTGGAAGGTCCGGCCATGCATCACGCTCCCGGCCGAATCGACCACAACCCTCGCTGAGATCGAGGGCCCCGGCATCATCCAGCACATCTGGATCACCGTCGATCCCAAAGCCTATCGCGACTGCATCCTGCGCATGTATTGGGACGATGAGGAAACGCCGAGCGTCGAGGTCCCGCTGGGCGATTTCTTCTGCTGTGGCCACTCGCAGCGCGTCAAGATCAACTCCATGCCTGTCTCGGTGAATCCCTCCGGCGGCTTCAACCTCTACTTCCCGCTGCCGTTCAGGAAGAGCGCCAAGATTACCATCGAGAATCAGCGCTGGGAGGACATCGGCGGGTTCTTCTACCAGTTCGACTACCAGCTCACCGACGTCCCCGCCGACGCCGCCTACCTCCACGCCCAGTGGCGCCGCTCGCTCGGCACGCGCGAGGAGCCCGAGCACCTGATGCTCGATGGTGTGATAGGCAAGGGCCAGTACGTCGGCACTTACCTCGCGTGGACGCAGTTCTCCGATGGCTGGTGGGGTGAGGGGGAGATCAAGTTCTTCATGGATGGCGACAAGGAATTCCCGACTATCTGCGGCACGGGCACCGAGGACTACTTCGGTGGCGCGTGGTGCTTTGGCGATACCTACTCCACGCCATTTCTCGGCTATCCGCTTTGGCAGCGCGAGGAAGGCAAGGTCCCGAAACACGGGCTCTACCGCTGGCACATCATGGACCCGATCCGCTTCGACGAGGACCTCAATGTAACGATCCAGGAACTCGGCTGGTGGCCCAACGGTCGCTACGAGCCACTCACCGACGACATCTGCTCAACCGCCTACTGGTACCAGGCCGAGCCTCACGGCGCCTTCCCGGCGATGCTTCCGCTGGAGCTGCGCTGGAGCCGCTGATGTAGAACCACCAAGGCCACCAAGATCACCAGGAACGGCGGTCTTGCCGTTCTGGTCCCCCTTGGTGGCCTTGGTGATCTTGATGGTTCCCGCCGTTGCCGTTCTTCTCGTCTTCGAGTCTTCCCGCTTTCGTTACTCGTCCTTCCGAAACTGCAGGCAGTAGTGATGCATGGTGTTACTCACCCACGCGTTCCCCATGCCATACGGGGCCAGGCGCTGGTTGTCCTGGCACCATATCTTCTCATCCTTCATGGTCAGGAACTTGCCGACCTCGCGCCCCAGATCCCATGCCAGCGGGTAGATCGTCCCGCCCTTCTTGACGTTCTTCACCACCACTGTCATGTACCGCTTCGGCAACAGCACCTCCGCGACCGCGCGGTATATCTCGCAGAGCTGCTGAACGAACTCGTCGTAGTCATCGATGTTGCCGACATCATTCGGGTCGTCTGAGTAGTGCACATCCAGCCCCGCCTTGGCGCGTTCCTTCTGCGTCTCATAGCCCTTCCGCCGGAGCATGTCCCAGTACGGCGGCGAGGTCAGCACGTAGTGCACGTCGCCGACATTATGCTTCGGCAGCGTCCGCGAGTCGTCGTTGATGATATCCCACCGGGGCATCACGCCCTCGGGTGGCATCGTCTGGTCCAGACGCTCCTCGCAGATCGCCGCGTACTTGTCCTGCAGTTCCACTCCCACCGCATTCCGCCCGCACTCGATCGCCGCGACGAGAGTGCTTCCCGTTCCCGCCATCGGGTCGAGTACGGTCTCGCCCTGCTTGGTGAAGAACGTGATGAACTCCTCGGCGAGTCCTTCGGGGAACTTCGCCGGATGCAGCATCACGTTCTTCCCGCGCGGCGGCGGGTTATGGATGAACCAGCTCTTCTGGAAGAGCAGCCAGTCCTTCGTGCTGAGATCGTTCAGGTTGTTCTTGTACTTGCGCTTTGGCATAGCCCTCCGTCGCCGTCGTAGGACAGGCGTCAGGGAAACTCAGCGAGTTTCCACGCCTGTCAATTCGTCCGCGTAGCACCGGCGCCCTCGCCGGTGCATGCCGAGGTCGATTTCAAACATCCAGTCCATATAACCCTTTCGGATTCTCGTAGAACCACTTCCGCGCGATGAGCATAGCGTCATCGCAGTCCATCAGCCCCTCGTCGATCCGCCCGGCGAGTACGTGGGCGATGTTCTCGCGCGCCATGACAAGGTGTCCGTAGGTCTTCTCCACTGGCTCGCAGTAATCGCCGCCAAATCCCAGGATCTTGTTGATGGGCATCAGGTCGATCCACTCGTTCATCAGCGACCGCGTCATCATCGGCGACACGATATGGCACCAGCACAGGTTCATCCAACAGTTCGCGAAGTTCTTCCCGAAGACGCCCGCCTCTCGGACGCGCGGCATGCCCGCGTGGTAGACGTCGAACTTCGTCTCCGGGTGGCGCTGGACGATGGGGATCATGTGGTGGATGTCGAGCGTCCGGAAGTCCCCCCACATGCCCGTGTGGACGGCGACCACGAGCCCCTCCTCAGCCGCCATATTGAGGATGCTCTCGAGCAGAAAATCCTTCAGCGGGTTCATGTCCGGCAGGGGCGTGGCGCGGACGCCGCGGAGGCCCTTGAACGTGGCGTCTGCTTCGGCTCGGCTGGGCCGGCCGTACTCGCGTGACGCCATCTTCAGGCCCGGCACTCGCTCGCCTTTCCACTTGCGAAGGTCCTTGCGGATGACCTCCAGATAGTCGTCGAGCGATCGCACCGATTCGCCAAGCTCAGACGCGCGATGAGCGATTCCGCCCCACGAGTTCACCCCCGCGAAGTGATCCACCGGCATGAGCGGCACCATGAGGTCGAGGTCGTAATCGGTCCGCCCCTGTTGCGTCAGCGCGGCCTTGATGTTGCACTTCTCCGCCAGCACGCGCGTGTAGATGCCCTCTGTGTTCTGCTCCGCCATCGCTTCGGAAATCGGGTGGATCGTCTCCGCATTGATGTCGTCGAAGCCGTAGAACTCCTTCGCCGCGATGAATGCCGGCCGCGCGTACGATCCGTAGCGGATGTTCTCCAATACCGGCTCGAAGATCTCCCACCGCGATTCAAGCGACAGATCCGTATCCCACAGCCGGTCCTGATCCTCTTTGCTCAGGCCCGACGTAACCTGGTCGAGAATCGTGTAGTGCTTGAATAGCGTGAAGACATCCACCGTGTTCTCGACCCGGACGCGCTCGGGCGGCAGGTGTTCGTGCGCGTCGATGACCGGGATCGCCTCAAACGCCTGAACCAGTTCGCGCACGAGTGACAGATTGGGCATGCAGAAGGCCTCCTTGCGGCTTCGATTACGGCCCACCACAGGGCGCCGCGTTATCGTCGGCAAACGGACTGGCCGTGCAATGCAGCGATTCGGGCCGCCACGCGCTCCCGGTCGCCTGCATCTAATCGCCACCGTCCGCGGATGGTTCTTCGTCCGGGGGCAACACGCCTCTCGCGCCATGCAGGCGCAGCAACTCGACCATCGCCCGATGCCTGGCGCTAGCCGCCTCATCCAGCGGCGTCCGATGGCCTGAGGCCGCATTCACATCCGCGCCCGCCTCGATTAGCGCCTCGGCGATCTTCACGTGTCCATTGGCGGCGGCGAAGCGCAACGCGGTGGCCTGCGTTCTGTTCGCTGTTGCGCGGACGTCGGCCCCTAACCGAATGAGGAGCGCCACCGTGGGAGTGCGCCCCCACCGTGCAGCGCTGCATAGAGGTGTCGCCTCGGACCAGCTCGTGTCACAGATGTCGATCTGTGCGCCAGCCTCAACGAGTCGGCGGACGACGCGCCGATGGCCTTCGCCGGCCGCGAGATGCAGTGGCGTCAGGCCCGCTCCGCTGATAGCACTGACGTTCGCTCCGTGTGCAATGAGAGCCCCTGTGCTCACACCACACCCGCGTGAGGCCGCGCTGTGGAGCGGACGATCCCCGACGTGGTCCTCGGCTTCCACGTCGGCCCCGCCACGCATGGCCTCCGCGACAAGGGTCGCGTCGTTGAGTTGACTCGCAGCGCGGAGCGTGACCCGAGCGCCTCGCTCAAGCAGCAATGCCGCGGTAGTCGTCTTGCGGTTTTCGGCTGCCACGTCAAGCGGCGTCAGTGAGTCTCGGTTCTGCGTGTCCAGCGGCGAGCCATGGCTCACCAGGACAGCGGCCGCGTCGCGGCGCCCCTCCTCCGCCGCGCGGTGAAGCGGCGTCTCCTGCCGGCGGCCCTGGGCGGCGACGTCGGCGCCGGCCTCGACCAGCAATCGGACGGCCTCCGTTCGCCCGTTCTCGGCGGCAAAGTGCAACGGAGTATCATCGGATTGGGCGCCGTGGGCACTGACGTCGGCGCCACGATCAATCAGGAACCTCATGATGGCGACGCGCCCGGTCTCCGCCGCTCGGTGAAGCGGCGCGTCGCCCATTCCAAGGTGTTCGGCCGCCGGGAAGTCGATACGAGCCCCCCGGTCCACGAGGAAGCTCACCATCTGCATGTCGCCCGAATCCACGGCGGCATGCAGCGGGCCGCGGCCAATCCAGCCCCCGTGGTCGACCTTTGCGCCATGCTCGACCAGCAGGCGGCTGGCATCGATGTGTCTACGGCGCGCAGCCCGAAACAGTGGCGTTCCGCCCCATTCGTCGGACGTGTTGGGATTGGCCCCTCGTTGGAGGAGTCCGCTGAGCGCGGGCATGTCACCGGTCGCCGCTGCAACGTGGAGAGTAGTCGGGGCGCCATGTGAGATGAGCAGGCACTTCATGTCGAGGTCCCGAGTTCGACTCGGTGTGCCGAACGGAGTCCGCCCTTCCGTGTCCGCTGCGTTGACATCGGCCCCGCACGTGATGAGCAGACGAGCCATCTCCAAGAGGCCGTCTTTGCGCGTGTAGTGTAAGGGGGTCAGACCCGTGTCGCTGCGAGCGTCTACGTCTGCCCCGCGACAGCACAGCAACTCGGCGACCTCGCGTGCACCGGACTGCACGGCCTTGTGCAGAGGCGTCTCGTTGTCCCACTTGGCGGGTGCATTGATATCAGCGCCCTCGTCGAGGAGTTGGCGCATGCGTTCGACATCGCCGCTGGCCGCGGCGTTGTGTATGGTCCTTGGCCGTCTGTGTGTGTCCTCACTCAGGCTCTTGCCCCAGTCCCAGAACTTGCTCGAGCATCATGTACAGAGCCTCGAAGTTAGGCACGGTTGAGATGGCGATGCGTATATGCGAGAACGCTCCGCCGTCACGCTTGCGGAGTTGGAGTTCGCCGTCGCCCGCGCCGACGGACTCGACCTCATCCCAAGTCAGGTGCTTCTTCCCATGCTGGATGCCGATGTCTCTCCCGATCGTCACCGGCCCGAACTCAACCTCCTCGCCTCGGTTGTAGGTCTCCGCGGCCTGCTCGAACAGGCGCGGCATGATCTGCCCGCGGATGTGGTCGGCGAGCTGGCCGACCCGCCCGATCTTGTCGTTCGTAAGCACAATCCGGTCGCCCGAGATCAGGTCAAGCGTGTGCCGGTGCGTTGTGCCGGCTGGAATGAAGTTAACGCTCATCTTGGTGACAGCGGAGGTCATCGCGGCAATGCCGTCCCACCGATAGGATGTGATTCGGTTGCCTTTGGCCCACGCAAAGCCATCTTCGTAGACGGCGATCACGTTGCGCGAGCGAATCCACGCCAGAGCGCCCGCAACGACCGCAACCATGGCGAACACGCCGGTTGCCACATACCACTCCCGCACCATCTCAAAGGCCGCTGCCTTGGCCAAGAAGGGCGACGCGATCGAGCCTGCCAAGAACGCCACCGACACCAATGCGAGCAGCGCCAGTTTCCACTTCGCCATCGAATAGACGTCAACAGGCGATCCGAGATCGGCGACAGTCATGAAACGGTCCGGCAGCTCGACGGGTAGCATGGGACCCCTCCGGCGAGTCTAGAAATTCAACGGCAGCGCGCTCTGACTCGGCTCCGACAGATCGCCCGTCGGCAGGCGATCCGCCTTCCATGTCTCGATGGTCAGCTTCATCTTGCGCAGCCAGTCCTTGAAGTTCCGACTGCTGAGCACGGCCCGGTGGAGGTGAAAGATCAGCTCCTCAACCGACCGCGCCGGCAAGTCGCGCTGGTAGGCATGTGACAGTAAATCGGTCCACGCATCCACCTCAAACGGCACTACCGGCACCGGCTCGCCACGCCACGACTGTTGGTTCAGCACGAAGAACTGCCAGGCCGTGCGCTCGTTGAGCGTCGGGGCGATGAAGAGCCCAATCACCGGCCGCGCGTCGTCGCTGTGCTCGTTGATGAATCGGAAGACATGATCGACGACGGACGCGCCCTCGTTGGTCCATTGCCGCACGCCTGATTGCAGGCTGACCTCCGGGATCAGCACGATCCGCGGGCTGCTGTACTTCATGTCCGGCGTGTTGCCCGCGCCGGGGGCGAACGCGCGAGGGGTGAGGTCCTCCTCGAGCTTGAAGTTGCGCTCTACCGTGTGATCGCCATCTAGCGCGACGAGCGATCGCCACGTGTTGACCTCAAGCCAACGCGCCGCGTCGTCCTCGCTGCCGTTGAGGATGTCATCGAACTTGGCGAGGATCTCCTCGCGCATCTTCGGAGTCTTGGCCTCGTGCTCGACGAAGCGTTGCTCGCGCGCGCCGATAAGGCCTCGCTCGAGCCGGCGATTCCACTCCCGAAGCTCCGCGTACTCCGCGTCGTCAACCGACTGCAGGACTTCGTTCGGATCGATCTTCAGCGCTAGTTGCGGCGCGGCGGCGTCTCGCTCTGCCGCGATCTGCCGGAGCGCCTCCGCGCGCCGCCGCACGTGTTCGGCGAGCGATTCAGCCCGGTCCCATGGCAGCTCAACTGCCGAAGGATCGCCGAAGTACTCGTAGAACGCAGCCTGGTCGTTGGTGTCGGCGCGTAGTTCGAACGGGTAGTCTGAGAGAAGCTGCCCGAACTTCAGATGCGAGCGCCCGGGCACGCTGAGTTTCGTGTAGATGCTCCGGCCGGATGACTGCACGATGCCCGTGTATTCGGCGAAGCGACTGAACGCATCGGCCATGTCCAGAAGCGATGCGGCGCTCGGGCGTGCCAGGTCGGGGTGCAGCTCCGCGATCACTCGTTTGGCGTGCGTCGTGACGTGTTCGCTGGTGAGCTTTCGCATCCGCCGCACGGCCAGGATGTTCTCGATGGCGCTCGGTATATCATCGCGACTCAGACATGTGAAGAACGTCGCGGCGATCTCCAGCCGGTTGACCTCCACGAGCCGCTCCAGCACCCTCAGCAGCACCTCGAAAGGGAACACGTTCATGCGCGCGAACGCGCCGTCCCCGTGCGTGTAGCTCGGGAACTGCCATTTCAGGAGCTGGCGGAGCATCACTTCGTCTGGGTAGTCGGTGGAGGACAGCTCTCGGCCCGCCGGGGTAATCCGAATGATACCCGAATCTCGCTCTTGGTACGCCAGGCCAAGGGATTCAAATAGCGATTTGTCCTGCCGCGCGTTGGACTCGATGTCGCCGGCTCGCGAGGCGTCCAGGTCCGGGTGGGCCGCCGCGACGTACGCCGCGCGCGCCACGCGGCTTTTGCCATCCTCCGCCCGCTCGTCCCAGTCGCGCCCGGCCGTAACCGCGACGAACGTGTGCAGCCACTCGACGGTGCGGATCGCGGACCGTGGCTTCGTACGCATGGTCCAGGTGCGCCGCTCGCCGCCGGAAGCCCCGTCCGCTTTGGTCACTTTTCCCCCTCGTCGCATGCGCTGAGGAGATCCACTGCAACGCGTCCCTCCGATGAAGCCGGCGGCTCAAACCCCATCACCCACGATAGCGTGGGCGCCACGTCCGTCAGGTCGATCGGCGCGCGTCGCTCAAAGCCCTCTCGGACGGACGGCCCCGCCAGCATCAGGACGCCGTCGACGGAGCAGTCGCCGAGCCGCGCGCCCGGCAGATACGGTGCGTGAGCGCCTCGGACCGTCCCGTTGGCGTCCCACACGCTGTCGGCGTTCACGAGGGAGGCATCGACGAGGCCCGTGGATGAGATGCGAGGGTCACACGCATAGCCGGGCGCCAGGAAGTAGACGACGTCAGCGGCCGCATCGACGTCCAGGCCCAAGCTCGCGGCGTCCTCCCGGCGAAGCGCCGCCGTCACGGGGCAAGTCCCGCTCAGCGGGTCGCGGGCTGACATCAGCGCGCTGATGATCGCCGACCGCGTGCTCTCATAGTGCTCTGGCGACACGATGCCACCGCCCTCGCGGCCCTGGAGGTTGACCCACACCCCTTGCGCGAGCGGATGGTCCGCGAGAATCGCCCGGCTGTTTGGCGCATCCAGCCACAGCTTCCCGCTCGCATCGTCGACGTCGTACTCCATCAGCCCCGCCTCGATCAGCCACTTCGCCAGCCAAACACACCGCGTCACCGGCAGCGCCGCGTATGGCGAGACGATCGCTACAAGCGCGTCGTCGCCGTGCGACCCGATGACGTCGCCAACGAACTTGTCTAGCGCCGCCAGTTCGTCTTGGATCTTCTCCCGCGCCGCGTCCCCGTCGGCCAGTAGCTCGTGCAGCGCCCCGGCCGGCGATGGCGCGTGCGTGAACAGCACGTCCCACTCGCAGCTCTCACCGATGATGTCACACATCCACGCGATCCCGCCGAGCGGCTCGCGCGCGTTCTGCAGCGATTCCGCCAAAGCCGCTTCGACCATGAGGTCGCCCAGCTCAGCCGGTCGAGCCCAGCCATCGATGCTGAACAGCGGCGTGCGCAGGAGTGAGATCTCGCGCCCGCCCGCGCTGAGTTGTCGCAGGCTTAGCTTGAAGCGCACCTGGGCGTCTGGCGGAGCGCCCGGCAGGTCGTCGATGATCCAGTCGCTCCACTCGCCGACTCCCAGGCGTGCCACCGGATTCTCGGCGTCACGTCCGCGACAGATGATGAGCGTATCGTATGGCGCGTCGTCTTCGCCTTCGCCCGGCTCAGACGCAATCAGCAAGCCGCAGTACATCAGCGAGGGGTCGGTGTCTGCCGTGCCGTCTTCGTCGGCGACGGTCATCCAGCCGGCCGGCGTTGGCTCAAGGTCCGCTTCGCCGGTAATGATCAGCGCGGTCTCGCGCGGGGCGCGGTGCGAGTCGGGAGGGTTGGCCCAGCCGGCGGGCGGGCAGGTGCGCAGCGAGTTGGTCGCCTGGCTCTCCTTGGCCTCACGTGTCGCGAAGATGCAGGCATCGGACTGGCGCACGTCCGGTGATGACATCGGGCCGCTGCCCGAAATCGTGACGTGACCCGTGTCGGATGCAGGCCATCCGCCGGGGAAATCCACGAGCACGGGCTTGCGCCCCGCGCGTAGGGCGGCTTGCCAGAGCCACTCGCAGTCCGTCCGGTTCCCCAATGTTCTGAGCGCGTCGTCCTCGTCGCCACGCGGGTCCCCGCTTGGCTCGTCGATAGCGACCGGGGTCACTGGATCGTACGCGCGCAGGCCGACACAGCCATGCGTGCTGGGTCTCGTTGCGGTGCCGAAGGTCGCCCAGGCTGTCGCGGGGTCAATCGGGGCCGTCGCGGTGATGGGAGACACAGCGCCTCGCTCGGCAATACGCGCGAGGTTGGGACAGTGGTCTGCGTGTTGGTCGAGTAGCGCGGGGCTGAGACCCTCCACGCCGATGACAATCAGTTTCTCTGGACGCTTGCTCACAGAAACGCCGCTCCCTCCGCCCGACTGGATAGCACTGCGCATCGGGGTTCCGCTACCGGCGAGGCAATTCCTGGTCAGTCCCGCGATCTTGACTTGCGTAGTGTTCGCATCGCGCGGTTCACGATCCACTCCGTCTCCGGCGTTGGCGACTCCCGCAGCCACCTCTCGCACGTGTCGGTCGCCCACTCCGGAGCGGACTTGCTCGCATCGTTCAGCCGGTCCAGCACATCTGCCGGGATGCCCGCCATCCGCGTCGCGCCCTTGCGGGGTTCGGCGCTCACGACAACGCTCCGCCCGCTGCCTCGTGGGCGATGATGATCGCCTCGGCGAGCTGTTTCATGGTCTTTCGCTGGTTCATGGCGGTCTTTTGGATCGCGCGGAAAGCCTCAGGCTCCGTCATGCCGCGCGTCTCCATCAGCAGGGCCTTCGCCCGGTCGACGAGTCGGCGGGTTTCAAGCGTATCCTCGAGCTTTTCGACTTCCTTCTCCAGCGCGATGACTTGGTCAAAACGCGCTTTGGCTATCGCCAGCCCAGAGATGAGATCGCGGCCATGGAAGGGCTTCGTGAGGAATGCCATCACCCCGGCGTCGGCCGCGCGGCTGACGAGTTGCGGTTCCTCAAACGCGGTTAGCATCAGCACGGGACAGATGCGCTCCTTGGTGATGGCCTCGGCAACTTGGATGCCGTCCATGCGCGGCATTTTCACGTCGAGCACCGCTACATCAGGCTTGTCGCGGCGCGCCATCTCCAGCGCCTCGGCACCATCACAGGCCTCCGCCACTACGTCGTAACCGGCTTCCTCAAGCGACTCCCGCAAGTCCATGCGGATAACCGTTTCGTCGTCAGCGATCAACACTCGTCTCATTGGTCTTGCGTCCCCCAATCGGCCAGCTCGCTCGGCAGTCTCATTACTGAGACCGTGCCACCGTCACCGTGCATCTCCAGCGTCCCGCCAAGGTCCGACGCCACGATCCGTTGCGCGATCTGCAGACCCAGGCTTGATGTCTTTCGCAGGTCGAATCCCTCGGGCAGCCCCACGCCGTCGTCTTCGACAGCGATAAGCACCTCGTCCTCGCTGGCATCGATGCGCGCGGTCAGACTCCCCGCCTGTCCCTCGGGAAACGCATGTTTGACGGCGTTCTGGATGAGTTCGTTCAGCACGAGCGCGATCTGACTGGCCCGGTTGGCGGGCACCAGCAGTCGCGGACCGAGCACTGCCGTCGTGATGGCGATCTCAGCTCGTTGTGGTCCATGAACCGCGGCCTCGATGAGCGTCTCCGCGAGAGCCTTGATGTCGACTCTGTCCGTGCCGTCGAGGGATAGAGCCTCGTGGACGAACGCGACGCTTTGGACGCGGCCGATCGCCGTCTGCAGCGACGCCTGTGCCTGCGGCGATTCCTCGCGCCGGGCCTGCATCCGCAGCAGGCTGCTGATGGTCTGCAGGTTATTCTTGATCCGGTGGTGGATTTCCTGAAACTCCGCCGTGCGCCCGGACACGAGCCACTGCCCCGCGTGCAGGTGCGTGACATCGCGGATCGTCGTGAGCGTGTTGCCCTCCAGCCGCCCTGGCTCGAGCAGTATGTCCTGCCTCCGGAAGATCACTCCATCGACCTCGAATTCGCACTCATCGCCCCATGGCTGCGTTGCTCGCGAGAGCGCCGTCGCCTCGCCCGGCACTCCCGCCGGCAGGCGATGTTGCAGGGGCTCCCCGGACTGGGCCTTCTCCCACGCCCGACGCGCCTCGGCATCAGCGTAGAGGATCTCGCCGCCTGGATTGATGATGGCGAGACCGCGAGCCATCCGCAGCACGTGGAGCAGGTCGCCGGGCTGGAGGGCGCCGTTCGCGAGCGTTCCCGATAGCGCCGCCGCCGCACCCTTAAGCGCCCTTCGCGCCCCCTTGCGTTCGCCGTCGAGCAGGCTGCGCTCGATGCTGCAGGCACCGATTGCCAAGCCCTGTGGGTCGAACACAGGCAAGACGGCTTGTTCGACCGGCCGCCCGCCAAGCAAGGTCGCGTGGCGGCTCCGCTGGAGCTTCCTCGTCGTCAGGCACCGGGCGACCAGCGGCTCGGTCTCGTGGGGAATCAGCTCCCCAAGTCGCGACTTGCCGTACAGCGTCCGTCGGCCGGCGGGCCGCCCTTCGGCGAGCACGACAGACTGGCCCGGCTCATGGGCCTGGGCCAGCAGCGCGATGTCGCCGCCCACGATGTCTGCGAGGAGGTCCAGGTGCGCGCCGACGTTCGTGAGGGTCGCGACATCCTCGATCCCAACGTCGGCTGCAATCTCGCACAGATCTCGGACTGATTGCAGCGCCATCAGTCCTCACCCAGCAGTCGTGCCAGCGCGCGCTCCGCCTCGCGGGCCTCATCGTCGCTGAGCTTCTGGCCCTGGGCGTTCGTCACGTAGAACGCGTCTATCGCGCGGCGACCCCGCGTCGTGATCTTGGCCGTGTGGATGTTCAGCCCTGCCTCCGACAGCGCCGCCGTCACGCAGTAAAGGAAGCCCATCTGATCCCGTCCCGTGGCCTCAATGACCGTGTGCGTGTCGGATTCATCGTTATGGGCATCGAGGTGCCAAATGTCCAGCGATACGGGACGCGGTCGGCCCTTGCGGGCAAGCAGCGCCTCCGGATCCACGCCTCCATCGAGCACCTCAAGCAGGTCTTGGTGCAGCGCCTCGGCCTTCGCCTCCGGCGCTGGGCGGCCTTGCCACGTCAGCCAGAGCGAGTCGACGACGATCGCGTGTTCGCCTTTGCGCGTGTAGATGCGCGCGTCGTGGATGTCGAGTTCGTTGGCGTAGACCGCGGCGCAAAGCCGAGCGAAGAGGCCGGGGAGATCGTCATCATGTCGGACGACGGTCAGCTCCGTGTACTGGGCCTTCTCCGCCGCATAGACATCGATGACCGTCTTCTCGTCCGCCAACCTCTCGATAAGCCCAACGTGGACGCCGATCAGCCCGACTTGCGTGCTGGTGAAGTAGGAGTCGGGCATCTGCTTGCAGTGACGCTTGACCGCGCCGACGGGGAGGCGTCCGCTACTCATCAGCGTGTCTGTCGTGCGCTCGCGCAAGCGGGCCATATCCTCTTGCGAAGCGACGAGCGGCTCGTCCTCAACCAGGTGCTTCAGCATCCGGAAATACAGATCCTCAAGCTGGTCGCGGCGCACGTCCGTCCACAGGCCGGGGCCAACCGCCATGATGTCGGCCGTTGTCAGCAGGTAGAGCCGCTTGAGAAACTCCACGTTGCCGACTTGTTCGGTGATGTTGCGCATCGTCGCCTCATCGCTCACATCACGAAGCGTGGCGACGCGATCGAGAATCAGATGCTTGCGGACAAGCTCAGCCGCGTCCTCGACGTCGGCCCGGCTCATCCCGATTCGCTTGCCGACGCGCAAGGTGATCTCGGCGCCGACCTCAGAGTGCGGTCGATCCGGCTCGATACGACCAATGTCGTGCATCAGCGCGGCCAGCGTTAGGACCTCGGGGCGATCGATCTCCGAGAACACTTGCACGTGGTGCCCGAAGTCGTCCTCATCGTTCGCGATGATATCCAGCCGCTCGACGGTCCGGAGCAGGTGCTCGCCGACCGTGTACTTGTGCATCGGCTCGCCCGAACTCCAGCGCAATGCGACACCGAATTCGGGGATGTACGCCTGAAGTACCCCCGTCTCCTGAGCCATCCGCAGTATCCGGTTGGCGCGTGGGCCGGCCTTGAGTAGTTGCAGGAAGCTCGCGGCAGCCTCGGGAGATCCCCGGTGCTGCTCGACAATCGGCTGGGCGGCCTCAAGGTGGCGCGCGAGGGTCCGACTCAAGCCCACATTGTACTTCAGCGCGAGTTCGAACGCCTTCAGCGCTCGCTCGGGGGAGTGGCGCAGTTGCGACCAGTCATTCGTCCAGAGCAGGTGGTCCTGCACGTAGTAGCCGTCGCCAACGTCGATCTGCGCGCCCTCGCACAGCCCAAAGATCTGCCGGCTGATCTGCTCAAGCGCCTCGGCTTCCGCGTAGTAGCGGGTCATGAGGGCGTTTGGGCTGGGCTTGCCGTCCTCGTCAAAGTAGCCGAGCGTCTCAGCCGCGGCGTCGTGGGAGTCAAGGGCCAGCACGTCGCGTTTGCGCCCCTCCGAGAGGTGCAGGAACGAGCGGATCGTCCAGTTGAAGTCCTGGGCCGCTTGGGCTGCCTCCGCCAGTTCGGGGCGGAGGTGGCGTGATGTGACCAGATGCTGGAGCATCTGCGCGGGTGGGCGACGCCAGACGCTGGAGGCCGACCATAGCGCGCACTGAAGGTCCCGGAGGCCTCCGGGGCTCTCTTTGATATTGGGTTCCTGCAGGTGCAGGACGTCGCCGAACCGAGCGCGAGCCTGTCGGCGGGTCTCGTGGTTCCACTGCAGAAAGAGCGGCCTCTCAAGCTGCCGATAGACCTCTTCCTCGAGGCGGGTCACCAGATCCCGGCTTCCGGCGATCAGCCGCGCGTCGAGCAGTGCCGATAGCGTCCGCTCATCAAGCTCGAACTCCTCGTTCAGAGCATAGTAGGCGTACCCATCCGCAACTCCCAGACCCTTGTGCGCGGCGTCAATGAGCACGTGGTACGCGTGGCTGACGGCCCGTTGGACGAGTGGGTCCTCTTCGTCCGGCACGATCACGGCGATGTCGATATCGCTGAACGGGGCCAGCCGGTAGCGGCCGTATCCACCCACTGCGGCGATGGCGAAGCCGGTCACCTCGCCGTCCCACTCAATCCCGAGTTCTCGGGCGGCGTGTTGGAATGCCCACTTGCACGATTCAGCCACCGCGGCGTCCATCGCGGCGACGTATTCGTCCAGGGCACCCGCGCCCACTGATGCGAGCTTGGCGAAGGCGGCCTCGCGCGCGGCGGCGAGACGAGCGCCGACCTCAATGGCGTGCTCTTGGCGAATCTCGGGCGTTGAGTCAATCATGGTTTCGCGATTGAGGCGCGGCCTCTGCGTGGCCGGCTTGCTGCGGCCTAACGGCCGAGGTTATACTCGACCCAGCCTTCAACGCAAGGGTTTCGAATTCCTCTCGCTGGGGTCCGGCCCGCGGCTGCTGGTCTCAAAACCCCCGTAGGTCGGATCTCCAGATCCGACAGGTTCAGTTGTTGGGGCCTTGAGGCCACTTCGACTGCTTGGTGGATATGCCCGATCACAGCCTAAACAACGTGCTATCGCCGGAAGAGGCCTCCTCGCTGCTGAGCGCGATCCGCGGGGAATCCGATGCAGGCGCCGACGCCTTGCTCGCCCGCGTGGGTGCCCGCGACCTTCGGCGCGCCATGGCGAATCTGCGCTCAATCGAAGCCGCTGCCTCCGATCGCATGCCTCGCCTTCTCCCGCTGCTGATTGGCAGCGTTTCCGCATCTCCCGACGCTGACATGGCGCTGAATAACCTCGACCACATCGTGGGGCTCTGCGACGACACGAACGCCTTGGTCACGACCTGGATCTCTGCTCCGGCCTCTTTGAACACGGTCTCGCTCATCTGCGCGAGTAGCCAGCTTCTGGCTGACATCCTCCGCGAGGTCTGCCTGCCATTTAGCGTCGCGTTGGCCGAGAACGAACGCCCGCCTCGCAAGGACCGGGATGGACTTGTCAGCGATGCCATCCGGAGCGCCCGAGAATCAGCGGACAGCCTCCGGCGCTTCAAACGCAAGGAGTTGCTGCGGATCGCGACCCGCGACATATTGCGCATCGCGAGCTTCGGGGACTTGGTTGATGAGATCTCCAATCTAGCGTCCGCGTGCCTCCAGGCTGCTTTGAGCCAGTGCTTCGCCGCCCTCGAGCCGCCTGATGTCCGGGACGCCCCAGACGGTTGGTGGCGGGAGTTTGCGGTGTTGGCCATGGGCAAGCTGGGCGCCCGCGAACTCAACTACAGCTCTGACGTCGACCTCATCTTCATGTACGACGCCTCGTGGAGCGGCGCAGACAGCCCGCCCGAGCCCGTGCGGCGCTACTTCACGCGCGTTGGGACGCAACTCATCGATGCCATCGGCAACCTCACCACAGACGGCGGTCTCTTCCGCGTCGACATGCGGCTGCGACCCGAGGGGGGCGCGGGCGCGCTGGTGCGGACGGTTCAGAGCTACGCCACGTACTACGAGTCATGGGGGCAGGTCTGGGAGAGACAGGCGCTCATCAAGGCCTCATGGGTCGCGGGCAGTCGTGACGTCGCGGACCGGTTCCAGCGCAACGTCGCCGATTTCATCTGGGGCAAGCGCCTCGACACCGGTGGCATCGCCGAGATCAAGACGGTCAAGAACCGCGTTGAGGCCTCGGCGCGCCAATCCGGCGGCAAGCGGAATGTCAAGATGGGGCCCGGCTGCATCCGCGATATCGAGTTCACCGTTCAGTTCCTGCAACTGGTTTTTGGCACCCAGGACGAGACCGTCCGCAGGAGAAGTACGCTTGGGGCGCTTCGCGCTCTCGGAGCCGCCCGGTATCTGTCCGGGACCGAGCACCAGACGCTCGCGTCCGGCTACGTGTTCCTCCGCACCGTCGAGCACCAGTTGCAGCTCATGCACGGTCTGGGCACGCGAGAGCTGCCCGACGATCCGGACGCGCTCGACAAGTTCGCCCAGCGTCTGGGCTTCGAGCCCATGGATGACATGTCAGCCGGCGAGTTGCTCATGGCTGAGTTCAACCGACACGCATCGAACGCTCGGGCGCTCTTCACCAAGCTGTTCTCGGAGATGTTCGACGTGCGCGATGACGCTGATATCCGCGCGCGATCGCTCGTGTTGCTTGCGGGTGATCCCACCCAGCACGATCTCGAAGCGCTCGCGGAGTACGGCGTGAAGGATGCGCAGCGCTGCGCGCGAGCCTTGCGTCACCTCGCCCATGGATCAGTCACAGCCCCGCTGCCTCCCTCGGTGGCGGAGCAGTTCGCCGACCTGGCGCCATCTGTTCTGCAAGCCGCCGCCCGGACGCCGGACCCAGACGCGTCGATCGCCAACTTTGGGGAATTCTGCGGGCTGATCGGGTCTTACGGCGCGCTCTACTCGCTTCTCGCCGACGAGCCCCAAGTCGTGGAGATGCTGGTCCGCGTCGCGGGTTGCAGCGCATCCCTCTCGGCAATCCTCGCCCGGCATCCCGAGTACTTCGACATGCTCATGGATCCGGGCCTCATGGAAGCCGTCCGCAGTCGGGAGAAAGTCACGGGCGAGCTGGGCGTTCGGCTCGATGATGTGTCCGATTCGGCGCTCCGTATTCAGACGGTATCGCGTTTTCGGCGCCGCGAACTGCTGCGCGTCGGCGTCCGCGATCTGATGAACGGCGCGGATACCGAGACCACCATCAACGAGTTGTCGGTAATCGCCGAGGCCTGCCTTGAGGGACTGCTCGACACGGTCAGCCTCGATGCCGCCGGCGCGACGGGCCGCGAGTTGCCGTTTGCCGTGATGGGCATGGGAAAACTCGCTGGCGGAGAGCTTCACTACAACTCTGATCTCGACGTCATGTTCGTGTGGGGTGAGGGAGGCGACGCCGGCCCCGACAGCCAGCGCCTGTTCACTCGCGTGGCCAGCGGAGTGTTGGCCGCGGCGGGCGCTGCCGCGCCGGGAGAGGGGCCGCCGCTGACGATCGACGCTCGGCTTCGCCCGGAGGGCCAGAACGGGCCGCTCGTGCGGTCGGTCTCGGCCTGCGCCGAGTACTACGCGAATCGCGCCTCGACGTGGGAGCGGATGGCGCTGATCCGCTGCCGCGCCGTGGCCGGCAGCGATGTCGTCGGCCGGGCGTTCGTCGACTCCGTCGCTCCCTTCGTCTGGCGCGACGGGTTGCGCCCCGAGGAACTCGCCGAGATCATCCACATGAAGGGGCGCATTGAGCAAGAGCGCGCCAACACGGCCGACGGCAAGGTGGACGTGAAGCTCGGACCGGGCGGGATTGGTGACATCGAGTTCGGCGCCCAGCTCCTGCAGCTCGCGCATGGCCACGAGACCGCGTCCATCCGGGCCGACGGTACGCTCAGTGGCATCCGCGCGCTGACGTCGGCGGGCCTGCTCGAGTCCACCGAGGCCGAGAGCATCGAGTCAGCGTACCTCTTCTTGAGGCGCGTTGAGTGTCGGCTCCAGATCGTCCACGCCTGGGACGAGAGTACCATTGAGCCGGGCTCGGGCGGGTTCGAGGCGTTGGCGCGCCTGCTGGAATACCGCGAAGATGGCGGCCGATCCGCCGCCGAGTGTCTCGCGGCTGATCTCGACGCGCACCGCCGGGCCTCGCGCTCGTTTTGGGAAGGTACGGTCGCGCGGTTGGGTGGTTGATGTCGTCGGCCCTTGGGTAGGTGTTAGGTGAGGAGGGGAAGCGTCTTGGAGAATGCAGGCAGAGCCGGCTGGCGTGTCAGAATTGGCGGGCGGACATACGGGCCCGTCGACACTGGCACTGTGCGGAAGTGGCGGACGCAGGGGCGCATCCTCCCCGGGGCGCTCGTCGGCGTCCCAGGTCGAGACCACTGGGAGCCTATGTCCGCCGTTCCGGAGCTATCGGACCTGTCGCTGGACCCGCCTCCCTCGCCGACGCACGCGGACGCGGTAGCCGGCGTCGAGGGTCCCGTGTTTGACACCCCTGGCGATTGCCCTGAGTGCGGAGGCCTGGTTGCGAACGTCGCGTCACGCTGGGGATGGCCGTGGGGACCGCTCCGCCGCGACATCGAGCCGGATCTCCGGTGCATCTACTGCGACGCGGTCGTCGGTCTCAGCGCCGCTCCCCTTGCGATGCAGAAACGGCTCGCCCTTCACCGGACCGCCGCCCTCTCCGTGTGGACTCTCGCTCTTCTGCTCGCCGTGAGCAGCGTGGTATTGCTATCGCTCTGGCCGATGCTTACCGTTCCTTAATGCGCGCGACGGAAGGGACATAACAGCCCGGGGACGAACCCATACGAGTGCGCGTCTGCCCGATAGCGCGTTGGAGAGTATTGAACCATGAGTGCGGACCCAATCGATCGCATCACCGAACTGAGCAACCGTGTCGAACTGCTCGACCGGCAGATCAACGCCGTTCACACGATTGTCGAGGCCTTCAGTTCCAAGATCGACCACGACGCGCTCCTCCGCGAGACGTTGCGCGTCTCGCTTGAGACGCTCCAAGCTGGCGCTGGATCGCTGATCCTGTTTGACCCCGAGAAAGAGAAGCTGATCTTCCGTTACGTTCTCCCCGAGGCATCGGCCGGCCTGATCGGCCTGGAACTCGAGCCGGACGATAGCAGCATTGCGGGATCTGTTTTCACCACCGGCGAGTTCCGCATCAGTGAGGATGTCACGAAGGAGAAAGATCACCGCAAGGACGTCGGCGAGAAGATCGATTACGAGACGCACAACATGGTTACAGCCGCCCTCAAGAGCCGCGACGGTGACCCAATCGGCGTCATGCAGGTCCTCAACAAGTTCGAGGGACGGTTCGACGAGGACGACTGCGAACTGCTTGAAATCGTCTCCGCCCAAGCGGCGACGATGCTTGAGATGGCCCGCCTCTCCGAGGAAGCCCGGTTGGCTGTTGTTGTGAATCTCCTCGGCGACATCAGCCATGACATCAAGAACATGGTCACGCCCGTCCAGACCTGCGCCCAAACGCTCGAGATGATGTTCGAGGAAGCATTCAAGGACCTCGACGCGGCGCTCGAACCGTGTGAGGATGAGAGCGTCAAGGAAAACGTCAACGCCGCGATGGAGATGCTTCGGGATTTCTATCCGGACGCGGTTGAGATGACGCTGGACGGCGCTCTCCAGGTGCAGGACCGCGTCCGCGAGATCGCGGATTGCGTCAAGGGAATCGTCGCCGAGCCCACGTTTGAGATGCTCGACGTCGGCGTGATCGCGGCGAGGGTGTATCAGCCACTCGCAATGGTAGGCGAGAAGGCCGACGTCCAAGTCCTCCTCGATATCCCGGACGATCTCCCCCTCGCGCCCGTCGACCAGAAGCAGCTCTACAACTGCATCTACAACCTCGTCAACAACGCCATCCCCGAGACGCCCGCGGGCGGGTCGGTCACCATCAACCTCAGCGCGATCGAGGATGGTTCGTTCCCCGACGGCGCGTGCCTCTTGCTGAAGGTCACCGACACCGGTAACGGTATACCCGAGCACGTGCGCGAGAAGCTCTTCACAGCCGACGCCGTCAGCACCAAGCCCGGCGGAACCGGGCTTGGCACGCGGATCGTCAAGAACGTCATCGACGCGCACGAAGGCACGGTCACGGTTGAGAGTGAAGTGGGCGTGGGGTCGACGTTCACCGTCCGCTTGCCCCTCAAGCGCGAGGGCGTCGAGCCCTCGGACGAGGCATAGCCCCCTGATGCCCGACTCGGCTCCCCTTTCTCAAACCCAGATCACGGCCATCATCGCGGCATTTGCCTGCCTGTTCGCGCTCATCGCAGCCATCGTCCATGACCGCACCATGGCTCAGCGCTCTGCCACCGGCGAACCATGGCTAAAGCCGGCCCAGCCGCTCGCCATTCTCGCCATCGCCACGCTGATGACGATCATGACGGCCGTCTTCGCCCTCCAGGGCCGCTAGCGACCTCTCCCGTGGCGCAGGCATTCTTGCCTGCGGTCGTCCTGAGTCGTCGTAGGACAGGCGTCCCCGCCTGTCGCCGTCCGAGTCGTCGTAGGACAGGCGTAGGGAAACTCACCGAGTTTCCGCGCCTGTCGCCGTCCGCCAAGCACCCATGCAACCAACCACCCCACACCTCAACGTGACCGTACCCAGCAGTGCCGTCCTCGGCCAGCCAACATGGGTGTTGGTCGAGGCCGTCGACGCCGCCGGGCGCACGATCCCATCATTCGCCGGTGAAGTGCGTTTCGCTAGCACTGACCCAATCGCCGCGCTCCCTCAGCCGTGGGAGTTCTTCACCATCGAGCGCGGCCGTCGGCGCTTTGACGGTGTCATCTTTCACTGCGAGGGTCTCCACCGCGTTACTGTCGACGATGTGAAGACGGGTCTGAGCGGACAGAGCGCGCCGATCATGGTCGAGCTGGAGGAACCGAAGTACCAACTCTACTGGGGCGACATCCACGGCCACTCCGGCGAGTACGCGTGCGGCCAGGGCACGATCGATGGCTACTACCAGTTCGCCAAGGACACCGTAGGACTCGACTTCTGCGCTCTCACCGATCACGACCAGTTGCCCGGACAGCCGCGCGATCTCTCTTGCATTTGGCCCAAGGCCCAGAGCGCGGCGCGCTACTACAATCGGCCCGGCGAGTTCGTCAGCTTTCTCGGCTACGAGTGGTCGAGCATGGAGGCCCAGTCAAACGGCCTCGCCTTCGGCCACAAGAATGTCTACTACCTCGGCGATGACGAGCCGTTCTTCTCGTGCGCCGACGCGAGATCCGACACCCCAGACAAGCTATGGGCCTGTCTGAAGGGTCGCGCGGCCATGGCCATCCCGCATCATCCCGCCACCACGCGCGGCTGGTGGACGGAATGGGATCATCACAACGAGGAGTTCGAGCGTCTCGTCGAGATCTACTCGGCGTGGGGGAGTTCTGAGTGCCCCGCTGGGCCCCACAACCCGTACCCGATCCGCCACGGTGGGGGAGAGACACCTGGTCGGCACGTCGTCGACGCTCTGGAGCGGGGATACTTGCTCGGCTTCACGGGTGGCGGCGACACGCACGACGGGTGCCCTGGTCGCGGCTATGCTCACGTGCCTGGTTCGGAGAAGGAGCGCAATCGGTGGGATGGCATCTACCGAAGCGGGCTGCAGGCGGTCTACGCGCGCGAGTTCACTCGCGAGAGCATCTGGCAGGCGATGCGCGTCCGCCGCACGTATGCCACCACCGGCGCCCGCATCATCCTCAACTTCTCGGTCGGGTCCGCGCCCATGGGGAGCATCATCAAGAAATGGCCGGGAGGCGCTGCGAAGTTTGTCGCGACGGTCGAGGGCACGACTGACATCGCCCACCTCGAACTCGTGCGCGACGGGCTCACGGTTGAGCGCGTGCCCGGGTGCGGCACGTCGATGACATACGAATGGGCGCGCAACGCCCAGCCCGGTTTGAGCCAGTACTTCCACGTGCGCGTGACCCAGACCGACGGGCACATGGCGTGGTCAAGCCCGATCTGGCTCTAACATCGTTAGCCGCACCGTAGGCCAACCTCCCACTTCGGCCCCATCCGCCCCGTGGCCTGACTCCCGCCCCCTTGTAGGAGCGGCTTCAGCAGAGAAACTCGACGTCCGACTTCCCACGATGCCGTCCGCTGTCACCGTCGTAGGACGGGCGTCCTCGCCTGTCACTGTCGCCGTCGTAGGACAGGCGCAGGGAAACTCCGCGAGTTTCCACGCCTGTCACCTTACCGTGCCTGCGGCTCCCAGGGAAACTCGGGGTATGAGTTTCCAAGTTTCCACGCCTGTCGCTGTCCGCCGTCGTCCGTGGGTCGCCCGGAGGCGCTTACGTCTAATACGCAGGTTTCTCACACGCAAGTGGCGTAGTGCGGCTCTGAACCACTGACGTTTCCGCCGGCGAGCGGGGCGGCCTGCCATGGTGAATCCCGGCTGGATGACTGGAACGTGACCGCATGGGATGCTTGCTGATTCTGTGTGCCGGCGCCGCTATGGCGCAGCCCGCTGAGAACCTCCTGACCAACGGCGGCTTCGAGGCTGGCCTGGACGCGTGGCGGTTCGGCTGCCTGAGGAGCCTGCCCGGCAACACGTACACGCGCTCTAACCACGCATCCGCCGGACCCGACGCCAATGCACGCCTGGAGGGCGCCGGTTCCGCGCGGTTCGACTCATCACTCGCCTACGACGAATCCGACCCTCGAGCCGTCCTCGAGCAGAGCGTGGCGCTGGATCGCGGTTACTATCGGCTATCCGTAAAGTACCGGCTGGAGGCTGAGCCTGGTGAGGGCTTTGGGTTGGTGCATCACGACCAGAACATGACGGGCGGCCAGAGCTATCGCCTCGATCCGTCAGCCGACTCCGATGAGTGGCGGACCTTTGAGGCGTTCTTCCGCCTGCGGACCTCGGATGGTTGGCGTGTGCTGCTCTACCTGAAGGGCGAGGGACGGCTGTGGTACGATGACGCGCGGGTGGAATCAGTCAGTATGGAGGAGTACATGGAGGCCAGTAAGCTGCCCCGCCGGGACTACCACATCGACACTGCATTGGTCGAGGGCGGCGAGCCGCGGGCGACCATCGTCACCAGCACGCGACGGCCGGCTTACGCGGGGATCGCGGAGCGAGTCCGGGCCGCGGTCCACGCGCTCAGCGGCGTGAGTCTGGCCGTGGTGGACGCGGGGGAAGTGAGCGCCGAGGGCGTGTTGGCCGAGAGCAACGCCATCGTCTTGGGCAACCTCGTCACCAGCAGTTTCGTCGAGCGGCTCTACTGGGAGTGGCACGCGCTGCTGGACCTCTGGTATCCAGGGCCCGGCGGCCATGTCGCGCGCACGCTGCATAACCCGTATGGCACCGGCAGGAACGTCATTCTCCTGGGAGGGAGCGATGACGACGGCGTGGCGACGGCGGCTGACGCGTTCTGCGACAGGCTGGAGGCGGGCGATCCGCTGACGGTAGGGCGACTCATGGACATCCGCCTGGGCGAGGGGCACGAGATGCCTGTCGACGGTGAGTGGGTCCACCCGAACCTGCGCATCTTCCGACCCGACGCCGCCCCACAGATGGGCTACACCGAACTCAGCCGGCTGGGGCTGACGTATCACTACGGCGGCGATGAGGAAGTGGCAAAGCAGTTCCGCGAGCGGGCGCTTGGCGGCAACGAGCTGATCCACGCCGACCACTATACGGCCCACATGAACGGCATCGTCTGGGACCTGATCGAGGAGAGTCCGGTCTTCTCGGATGCCGACCGCGAGGCCATCACCCAGAAGCTCCTCGAGCACGCCCAGGGACCGGATGGATCCGGTGGCATCGGGAGGCTCCTGAGCTACTCCGAGCGGCCTCACCTCCTCGATCGCCACGCCTCGATGCAGGCCATCTGCACCCTCATCGAGAGCCGGTACTTCGGCAAGCACTGGCCCTCTGAGGAATGGGAGCGGAACCTCGCGGCAGTGCGGAAGTACTTTGACCGACAGATGACGACAGGCAAGGGAGACAGCGACCTCGGTGGTCGCGGGATCTACTCGTACCTCGAGTGCGCCATCATCCCCGCCCTCCTGCTTGGCGACCAGAGATTCATTGACAGCGGCGCCCTGAGGGCCTACGGCGAACTCGCCTTGATGCACTGCGACAATACGGGTTACATGCCCGACACCGGCCAGAGCGAGCACAACAGCTACCCCACATACACGCTGCAGAAGTGCGCGGCGTTGCTCGGCGACGGGGGCTTCCTCGCGACGGCCCACTTGCGTGAACGCGCGGAGAGGGCCAGCGGGCACTCGACCATCACCATGGAGTTCACTCCCGGCCAGACCTGGGCGACGGGCATTCAGCCCGAGCCGATGGAGAAGATGATCGGCGTCTACCGATTGCCTCTGACCGAGTGGGAGCACGAGGCGCGGGGCCAGGCGGTGCCCATTGAGAAGAGCTTCGACAAGCTGACCATGCGCGAGGGCTTCGGCGTTGACGACCAGTACCTGTTACTCGACGGCCTTCACGGCGGCCCGCCGGGCAAGCCCTACCCGGACGTCAACAGCATCGCCTCATTCACCCAGAATGGGCGCATCTTCTTGGTCAGCGGGATCGGCGGCCAGAACGCCACCAACCACAACGTCGTGACGGTATGCAGGGATGGCTTCGGCGGGACCGCCGGGCTCGTGGCGTCGCTTGAGGCGACGGCCGATCTCCCAAGCTTCGGTTACAGCCACAGCCGGGCCGAAGACTACTACTTCTCCGAATGGGACCGCCACATTCTCTGGCGCAAGGGGAAGTGGTTCGTTGTTCTGGACCGCCTGAAGGTCACCGATGACGGCGAGTATTCGCTGGAATGTCAATGGCGGACCACCGGCGACCCGGAGATCCGAGGGAGCGACTATGCCGCCTCTGTCGGAGATGTGGCGGATACCGGCGCGCCCAGGGATGTGCTCAATGTCAGGAACGCGGAGCGCCTGCCCGTGCGATTCAGCAAGCAGCGCATGGGCATATTCGGCCCACCCGAGACAGACCGATGGGAGCGGTACTGGGCCGGCGATTGGGTGAATCGCGTCAGGCAACTCGTCCAGCGCGATATGCGGGCCGGTGACGAGCAGTTGTTCACGAACTTGGTCTATGTCGGAGGCGATCGGACCGAAGCTGAGTACGGGCTCGTCTCGTTGGGCGATGGCGTCTCGGCGCTCACTGGTGACGAGACCGCCTATGTTGGCGTCGGAGGCGGTCCATTCGAGCGACCGGGCCTGCGCATCCGGGCCGAGGCCTTCGTCGCATCCTCTGACTCAATAGCGATTGTCAACGGCATCGAAGTCGAGGTGCTCGGGCAGCGTGTCCTCAGTTCGGCGCCCTGCAACATGGAGCTTAGCCTCACCGACGGCGCGGTCACCGTCGAAGCGTCCATCCCTGTCGAGGTCTCCGTGAACGACGAGACGACAGCCCTCGACGCGGGAGTCCATGAGATGAGCATGGCACCGACTCCGCGGAAGCGCCGGCAGGCGCTCGCCAAGCGCATCCGCACCGAGGCCGACGGCGCGACATCGCGCCCGCCGGCTATGGATGCCGCGCGACCGTCCGAGCCGTTGGCGGCCACGTGGCAGGTCGATCTGGGTGCGGAGGTGACGGCGCTCGCGCCGGGTGGAGCCGCTACGGACGTGGTGGTTGGGTTGGCCGACGGACGAGTCGTTGGCCTGACCGGCGAGGGCCAGGTGAAGTGGCGGTTTCAGGCCCAGGATGCGGTGCGGGCTCTCGATACGGCGGCCCTCAGCGGGAAGGCCGCCGTGCTTGTCGGCTCGGACGACGAGCACGTCTACGCAGTGGCCGAGAGCGGCGAGGAGATCTGGCGATACAGGTGCGCGCTCGCGCCCGGACACTACAGTTGGTGGACCACTGACCTCAAGGCCAAGGTACAGACCATCCTCGCCCATGACATCGACGGTGATGGCCTGACCGAGATCATCTGCGGGACCGGCGGCGGATGCATAGAGACCCTCGACGAGGAGGGGCAGCGGAGATGGCTGACCCGCATCGACTGGGGAACTCCCGACCGGCTGGCGGTCGTCGAGATGGGTGATGGGTCGAAGACCGTCCTCTCGCAGAACAGCCGGAACTCCAGCCAGAGCACCACGTGGCGGCTCCAGCCCGATGGTGCCATCACCGCCTCGAACGCGCTGACCAATGACCGAGGGGGCTGGGACATGACGGCTGCCCCAAGCCTGATGGTGGCCGACCTCAACGGCGACGGGAGCCAGGAGGCGGTCGTCGGCCGGAGCGGCGCCTATAACGAAATCGCGCTCTACGACGCGGTTTCGGGCGAGCGGAAGTGGACGCATACGTTGGGGGATTCGGCGGATTGCCTGGCCTCTGTCGACGGCGAGGTTGTTGTGGGCTCGCGATCTGGTTGGCTCTGCGCTTTCGACCTCACCGGCCGGCAACTGTGGGCCACCCAGATGCCCCATGAGGTCATCACGGTGCAGGCCCGCGGTGATGGCTTATTCGTCGCGTGCGGCGATAATGGCGTGTATTGGGTCGGGAAGGACGGGCGGGTTGGGGGCGCCTACCGACTGCTGGGAGAGCCTGCCTGGCAGTCGGTCAGGATTGGCTCGGGCGTGGTTGTGGCTGATGCGACCGGCCGGGTCGCGCACGTGGCGGGATAGGCTATTAGACCCAGACGGAGCCTTCCGGGTCGCGAAAAGAGGAGAGTTGCGGGGCCCTTTTTCGAGGAAAAAACGCAAAAGGGGGGACGAAAACGCTAGCAGTGGGGGGATCTGGGAAAGGCGATTCTCGGATTTCCGGTCAATTGCCGGTTCCACTCACCCTCTCGCCAATGGCCGATCCGCTCCGCGCGCCCAACCCCTCGTAGGAGCGGCAGAACGCAATGCCGTTGTCTCATCATTGCGTTCTGCAAGGGAAACTCGTTGTCTGAGTTTCCGCGGCAGCATCAACTTCGGCCCGTTCGAATCGAGCAACCCTTCGATGGTGAAAATCTGCAGCTTCGCCGCAGCAGGCCCTCGCGCAACCCGCAGAGAAGGCTCACCGGTCACGATCCGTACGATTTGGCAACACCGTGCGTCTGTTGAAGGACGATGACCTGGGGAGACCATCCATGGCTGCCGACCGCGAGAAGCGCGTCGAGGGGTACCGCGAGGCAAGCCGCAAGGCCGACGAGCTTGCGGTCGGCGGGCGCCGAGACGAGGCGCTCGCGCTGCTGAAGGACACCCACGCCGCCGCAGTTGAGGCGGGCGACGAGGACTACCGGCTCTTCTTCGAAGCTGAGCTGGCCAACTACCAGGACTCGGATTCGGCACGCGCGATCGAGCTGATGGGTGCCGCCCTCGCCTGGGTGGACGAGCATGGGCTTGCCCCCGATTATTTCCTGCTCCGCAACATGGGGGTGCATCACTCACACAAGGGCGACTTGGACGCGGCCATCGAGTGGTTCGACAAGGCGCTGGCGGCCAATCCCGACGACTCCGACGCCATGCGTAGCAAGGCCGTCTCGCTGTCGAAGAAGGGCGGCTTGAACGCGGCCTTCGAGTGGTTCGACAAGGCGCTGGCGGCCAATCCAGATGACTCCGACGCCATGCGTAACGAAGGTATCTCGCTGTCGAAGAGGGGCGACGAGGACGCGGCTATCGAGTGGTACGACAAGGCGCTGGCGGTGAATCCCGACGACTCCGCCGCCATGCGTAACAAGGGTATCTCGCTGTCGAAGAAGGGCGACGAGGACGCGGCCATTGAGTGGTACGACAAGGCCCTGGCGGCGAACCCCAACAACTCCGACGCCATGCGCGACAGGGGCACCTCGCTGTCGAAGAAGGGCGACGAGGACGCGGCCATCGAGTGGTACGACAAGGCGCTGGCGGCGAACCCCGACGACTTCGACGCGATGCGCCACAAGGGCACCTCGCTGTCGCTTCAGGGCAAGGACGATGAGGCCCTCGCCATTGTCTCCAAGGCCGCCCAACTGGACGCTGTGCGATCGCGTTCTGACTTCCGCCAAGTCTGTCAGGCTGCGTTGCGTGATCCCGACGAGGAGTGGATGAAGCTCTTCCCCGATGAGGGCGATCCCTAGCCCCGCCGTCGTGGCGTGAGCGTCTCGCTCACGTGCTGTCGCCGTGGAGCCCTCCGTGTAGGAGCTGCTTCAGCTGCGACAGATTCACCTCGCTACCAACCACCCAACGCCGCTCACTGCACTCACACATGTAAGAGGGGTTTCAACCCCGACGCCGTCCCTCGCCCGCCCCGTTGCGCCCTCGCCTTCGCCCGCGTAGCGACGGGGCTCCCGCCCCGTCGAATCCGTCCCTGCTACCTCTTCTTCCGCGTCTTCCTCTGCCGCTCCGCGCGCTTGAGAGTGCCGTCGGTCGCAAACAACGGCAACATGAGCTTCGGCCCGTTCGGATCGAGCAACCCTTCGATGGTGAGGATCTGCAACTTCGGCACTGCCGGCATCAGCGACGGCGGATCATAGAACCCCGCCTCGGTCGCCACTACATGGAGGCGCCGATAGGAGACGTGGAGAAACCGTTATCTGGTGATGACAATGGACAGAGAGCGGCACAATGGTGCCAAATGGTTGCGCTGTGATCTTCACGTGCATACGGCGTTCGACGCGACAAGGACCTTCACTGAGGACTGTGTCGGCGCTCTGGCAAGGTCTGCGAAGGGCGATCAGTCCTGTTTGCGGGGCATTGCCAGTCGCTTCGTCGATGCCTGCAACGCGGCGGACGGTGGGGAAGGCCTCGACCTTGTTGCGGTGACCGACCACAACAGCATTGAGGGCTACAGGCACTTGGCCCCCCACTGGGACGCCATGCGCAGCGCTGGTGAGCGCTTGCCGATGATTCTCCCCGGTGTGGAGGTGACAGTTGGCGCGGACGCCGGATGCCACGTTCTCGTCGTGTTTGGCCACGAGACTGCAGCCGAAGATATCGCCCGAGCGTTGGTGACCTTCTTTGGGGAGAACGCCCCGTTCGGCTCTGATGGCAGTCCCAAACCCACTCTGGACGGACAACGGCGCTTCCTGGAGAAGCTCGCCGCGTTCTGTCGCCCGGAGGATGCGTCGCGGCGAATCGACCACTTGGTCCTGCCGGCTCACGTTGACAGCAACAGCGGGCTGTGGAAGGACATGCGCGGCCTCTGCCGTCGGACGGGCGTTACCCGCGCCGAATGGAGCGCCTTCCAGACAGGCGGGCCATTCGGATCATTGGATGAGGAGTTCCGGAATCTGTTGTGCTGTTGGCGGGTCCGACGGAGAGGTGAGGACTGGGACCAACTGCCTTCTGATGAGAAACGTGAGGTGAGGGAACAGCTCCACTGGCCGTTGGTTGAGTGTTCCGACCCTCACGACTATGAGGACATTGGGTCGCGATACACATGGCTCAAGATGGAGACCCCGAGCACGGAGGGCCTCCGGCTGGCGTTCCTGGATCCGGAGAGCAGACTACGGAGGATGGCGGACGGTCCACCGCGTGGCGGCCACCCCGTTATCAGGTCGTTGCGCATAGAGCACACAGACTTCATCGATGACGTGACCGTTGAGTTCACGCCTTGGTTGAACGCGCTGATTGGGGGACGTGGGTCTGGCAAATCTACCGTCATCGAGTGCCTTCGCCATGGGCTGGACCGTGCTCATGCTGCGGACCTGGGAGGAGACGGCAGCGCTGCGTGTAAGGCGAGCCGAGGCCTGCTGAAGAGCAAGGAAGACCGCGACCACGGGCAGACCGAGGGAATACTGCTACCTGGTCACAAGGTGACGGTAGAGGTGACTGTCTCCGGATCGCACTACAGGATCGTGCGGTCTGCAGACGGCGAGGTGGTGGAAGCCGCAAGCGGGCTTGGGCTCGCGCAGGACGACATCGAGACCCGCTCGCTGATAGCGCCGCGCATCCTCTCACGGCGGCAGATTGCCGAGGTCGCCGAGACGCCTCGCGCGCAACTGCAGGAACTCGATGCCTTGACCGGCTCCGACCGCGTCCAAGACTTCGACCACATCGCCGATGAGTTGCGCGACGACCTCGCCGCCTGCCAGGCGGCGTATTCGCGGGCAAGTGGTCTGACCACCGGTTTTGCGGCCAAGAGGACGGAACAGCGTCGCGTGTCGGACCGCATCGCGCTCCTGGAGCGGGGCAGCAGCAAGGAGATTCTTGGAGCCAAGGCGCGATCGGACCGTGAGGAAACGTGGCTGTCGGATCTTGCTGCGGCGCTGGCCCCTGTGGTCGCGGCAGCATCGGGTGCCCAGACGGCCGCATTGCGGGCCGCAGATGCCCTCGGCCCTCCGCCAGAGGATGCCCCGGCGTGGATGTCTGAACTCGGTGCGGGAACTGCGGAGTTGCTTCGCACAACTGGAGCGGAACTCGCGGAGCAGGCGGAGGCGGTGGATGGCCGCGGCAGAGCGATTGCAGACCAGACCAAGGCCCATTGGGAACCGTTACGCGCGCAGGTGGATGCCCAGTACCGTAGGCTGCTGGAGGAGATGGAGACAGCCGGCGTCGGGGCCGCCGAACATGAGACGCTGCTCCGGAAGATGATGGTGCTCGAGCGCGAACTGCAGAAGCTGGAAGACGTGGAGCGCACGTTGCCCGACCTTGATCAGCAGGTCGATGATGCGCGAGATGCATTGGTGCGCCACCATCTGACTCGCACTGCCGCTCGCACGGCCATGGCCGCGGGCCTGGAACAGCCGGGGGTTGACGCCAGGATGCAGGTCATCCCATTCGGCGACCGCGCCGCGATGGAGGAGAAGAGGGAGAAGCTGTTCGGCGGCACAGGCATGCGTGAAGGTGACTGGTCCGCCATATTGGACTATGTGTTCGAGACAGGCGAGTCGATCCCCGAACGAATCGGGGCGGTCGTTGGGACCATGCGCAAGGACGCTGAGGTCGCGGCAGCCTCGGAGGCAGCGACCGATGATGACTTCGGCCACGTTGACCGACTGGTCAGCAACGGGCAGGACAGCCGGCTTTCAGGCTACTTCCGGAAAGCAGTCCGGGAGACGCCACGCGAGCGACTGGACGAACTGGGGGCGTATCTGCCGGAAGACCGAGTGGTCATGAGCTTTCGCGAACCAGTGACCGGTGAGTTCCGACCGATCGAGCACGGCTCCTTGGGCGAACGCAGCACTGCTATACTGGCCCTGTTCCTCGCGGCAGGAGAGCAACCCCTGGTTATTGATCAGCCGGAGGATGACCTCGACAACCGCTACGTCTACGACATCATCGTGGCCCTTCTACGAGACAGGAAGTTCGACCGCCAGATCATAGTAGCAACCCACAACGCCAACATACCGGTCAACGGCGACGCGGAGATGATCGTTGCCTTCGGTACTGACGGCGACACACGTCTTGGGGGAATCGTGGACGCTGGCAGCATCGACCGTGCTCGCATGAAAGAGCGCGTAGCTACCATCATGGAGGGAGGGCGCGAGGCCTTCAGGCTCCGGCGCGAACGATACGGCTACTAGAATGCGCGGAATCGTGACCGGCTGCCGCCTGGAGTGCGAGGCCGAACGCGCTGGGCGGCAAGTGTTGGGCAAGTGGAGCCCGAGGTGGTGCACGGATGAGGGGCGGCGACGGCGTCATCACCTCCTGGCGTGACCGCGCAAGACCCCAAAGAATGAGAGTGGGAGCGGGAGTCTCTGTACGGTGCAGCGTGTCAGACACCCGTTTTGCAGACGGCGGCAAAACAAGTGTCTGACACGGGTAGGCGGAGGTCGGCGCAGGGATGAGGGACGGCAAACGGCGGGGTGGTAGGCGGGATCGGCACGGAGCCGAGTTGGAAACTCGGCCTACGCGGGCCACGGCGGCGGGTCGGTGCGAGGAGCAGCGTTGCTATCTATGCCGAGGTCGGGCGCGTCGCAGCCAAAGCAGCTCCTACACGGAGGGCTCTACGGCGACGGCAGGGCGCAATGAATTGCGCCCCTACCAATAGTCGAAGCTGGAG
>PVBE010488998.1_pt1 | contig 127590 bp, 125 predicted proteins | sample 1631181 | NCBI WGS metagenome assembly PVBE01 (sample SAMN08397723, study PRJNA350692) | Marine metagenome, whole genome shotgun sequencing project. | isolation source: water | place: Pacific Ocean | collected 2012-04 | reverse complement strand
TTGGACCATATCTGTTTCCAGTGAGAACGTGGGAAGCTGGTGAAAGCCAGGATATCCTCTCGGGCCTCCTCCAGCACTTCTGCAACTTGAGGGAAGCGGTCAGCGAGCTGTGTGGTCACGAGCTGATGCTGAGCGCGCACTTCTTGAGCTGAGAGTTGCTGGTAGATGGTCCTGACCAGGGTGGCCACTGCCGATTGAGCACGCTTGGGCACTCGACTGAGCAGGTTGGTCATAAAGTGGGTTCTGCATCTCTGCCAAGATGCACCAGTGAACACGGTGGCTATGGCGCCTTTGAGGCCCTGGTGGGCATCAGAGGTCACAAGCTCGACTCCGCCGAGGTCTCGGGCCACCAGCGACCTCAGGAACGCCAACCAGAAAGCACCGTCCTCGCTGGCGCCCACGTCTAGGCCCAACACCTCACGGTGGCCCTCAGCATTGACCGCTGTGGCGACCACCACGCTCACGTTGACGATCCGCCCTGCTTCTCTTACCTTCTGAGTCAGGGCGTCCATCCACACGTATCGATAAGGGACCCCATCCAGCGGTCTGTTCACAAAGTCGTTCACGACCGCGTCCAACTCCTCGCAGATGCGAGACACCTGGCTCTTGGAGATGCCTTCGCAGCCAAGGGCTTTTACCAAGTCGTCTACTCTCCTGGTGGAGACGCCCTCCACGTAGGCTTGTTGAATCACCGCCAACAATGCCCTCTCGCTGCGTCTCCTCGGCTCCAAGAGACTGGGGAAGTAGCTTCCGTCTCTCAGCTTAGGAATGCTCAGTTCCATCGTCCCCACTCGGGTGTCCCACCTCCGAGACCTGTACCCGTTGCGGTACGTGACCCGGGTATCGCTGCGTTCTCCGAACTCGGCGCCGATCTGAGCCGAGACTTCGGCCTCCATGATCGCTTGGACCACCACCTTCAGCGCCTCCCTGAGAAAGTCCACATCTGCGTCATCGCCCCTCTTGCGAAGCAACTCCAGAACGTCCATGCTGTCGTTGGCCACCGTGTTTCCTCCTTCACCATGTTTTTGTCTCCTGGTGAGGATGGCACGGTGGCCATTTATTCTTCTAGGCCATCTCTTCTCTTACACCACTTCCTGGGACTCTACTCACGCGCAATCCATCTCCCCGGTCCATTGAGGCCAAAGCATACCCGCTCGGCGGGTTTGCTTTGGCGGGGGCCTGGGGGTGTCCTCCAGATTCCTATTTCCCCCCTTCCAGAGAAAGAAGGGGGACCAAGGGGGATGGTTTGACTGCCGCAAACCAACCTGCGCAATACGTCAGTGACGCACGCACCGTAGCGCTGACGTTCGGCGCGGCTACAACCCCGCGTGCCACGTCGCGATCGCTGCCCCGACCAGCCCAAAGCATACCCGCCGCGCGGGTTTGCTTTGGCGGGGAAACTGGGGGTGTCCACCAGATTCCTTGGTCCCCCTTCCAGAGAAGGAAGGGGGACCAAGGGGGATGGTTTGATTGCCGCAAGCCAACCCGCGCGAATACGTCAGCGACACGCACTGTAGCGCTGACCCTCGACGCAGCTATAACCCCGCGTGCCAGGTCGCGATCGCGGCGCCGATCTCTGCCGGCGAGTCCTCCTGGATGAAGTGACTCCCCTTCACCGTAACCTCGAGCTGGTTCGGCCACATGCGGCAGAACTCGCGTTGCGGCCCCGTCAGGATCGCGCCCGGTTCCGCGTTGACGAACAGCTTCGGAAGATCGCTCGAAAGCAGCCAATCCGAGTACGCGACCACGATGTCGTACACGTCCTTCGGTTCGCCCTCGATCGGAATCTCGCGGGGCCACGTCAGCGTCGGCCTGCGCGACTCCCCAGCCTCGACGTACGGCCTGCGGTGGACCTCCATCTCTTGTTCGGTGAGATCGCGAATGATGCTCCCCGGCAGAATCCGCTCGACGAACACATTGTTCTCGAGGACCATGCCCTCGCCGGCGTCGGACCGCATGCCCTGGAATACGCGCCTCGCCGCTTCCGGCCAAGCGTCCCAGGTCACCGGTCGCACGATCGCCTCCATGTAGGCGATGCCCTTGATCCGGTCCGGATGTCGGTGTGCCCAGTGGAACGCCAGCGCCGATCCCCAGTCGTGACAGACCAGCGTGACGCCGTCATCGAGCTCCATGGCGTCGAACCATGCGTCCAGATAGCGGACGTGATCGACGAACCGATACGAGCCGTCCGAGCTCTTGCCCGACTCGCCCATCCCGATCAGGTCCGGTGCCAGGCACCGCGCGACGCCCTCGACCTCGCGGATCACGTTCCGCCACAAGTACGAACTCGTCGGGTTGCCGTGCAGAAACACGACCGGATCGCCGCCGCCGGTGTCGAGGTAAGCCATCGCCGAGTCCAGCGTCGCGACACGCTTCCTGGGTTGCGAGTCTTCGGGAGAGATCGTCATGGTAGCCTCCGATCATCGTCTATCGAGTATCGGCTCGGGTTGCGCGCTTACGTGCGTCCTCCGTAGTGTCGCCCCACGCGTCCGAACCGTCGTGCCAACACACTACCCGATGCCGACGCGACCCGCAATCACCGAACTCAGCCTCTGCCGGGATGCGAGGCTGCCCATCGATTTCGCACGGCCTTGCTACGGCCACGCTACGGGTAAATCAGAGAATGCCAAAGCCTGGATTCGGAGCAAACGAACGCCAGAAATCGTCCCCGACACGATCTCCCGAACGGCATGTCTCGCTGGATCGGCAGTCTGCCCCGCCGGTCGCCACGGATTCGCGCGGTGCTCGAGGCAACCGCCACGCCGAATGGTTTGCTCCGAGCAGGTCGCGTGCTAATATGAGCCAGAGGTGTCGCGATGCTGGACAAACCCCCACGAGGCCTGACCGTCAACGAGTTGCGCGTCCAAGCCGCTCAAGACGCGATACGACGCCGCGCCTCCGGCGACTCTATCGCCGTCGACCTCGTGCGCTTCGCTTGGCTCGTCACGAAGATCGCTCTCCGCATCGCCAGCATCCCCGTCCGCCTCGCCATTCGCACCTACCGCCGCCGCCGCAACGCCGACGAACTCCGCCGCTACATCCGCGGCGAGGGTGGGTGAGGGTGGAGCTGCTCGAAACACCTAGCAATCGGGTGACCCAGGCGTCGTCGCGTCGGTACGGCTCCAACCGCCACGCGCTGGGGCACATAATCTTGCCGACCCCAAGACTTCGCCAATTGATACACAACTTGCAAAAAGAATTCTGGTTGATACTTATCGGCTGAAAGGTTCATGTACTTGATGAATCGCAGCAGTGGTGTCAATCGCGGCGCCTGGATGTTGACCATGATTCATGCTCAAGTTAACAGCATCATCCGCGCTCGCCGCCGCAATTAAACTACGATGAATTTCGCAGCAAAGACGAGTGAGGTGAGGTAGATAACCCGACCGCCCACTGCCAGAGCGCCGTAAGGTAGCCTGACGAACAATCTGGCTAGGATCACAAGCAGGCAGTTCCTGGCCAGAGTTGGAGATTCCCATCAAGCCGATCCAGGCGGTTTTGCTTAATGGGCACTCCTCAATTCCTCCCAATGAATGCGACGACCAATGTCGTCCGTAACGACGGTGTTCCGTGAAATCGCCATACGCGATGCCTTCGGAAAACGATTGCGTCACTCTGTGGGGGTTTCATGACTGTGATATTTCGCTTAAACCACTCCGTATTGGGTTTCCGGCTTAATTGTTCTCAACATGCTGCATATTGATACGCCAATTACAATTCCAATTCTGATTGATACTATTTTGCCAATTAGTATCAATTTCGTCGTGAATTGTAATCACAGTACCTGGAGTTTGCTGCCAGCCGATGCGAGTGTAGGTAATTTCTGGCCTTTGCATAAAACTCCTAATTGCGCCGCTCCCCACGATCTAACATGATAGGTGCCCTTCGATTTCTCCCGATAGTTGCGACGGCCAGTGTTGTCGATGACGGTGGTGCTCCTGAAAGTCGCCATATGCGATGCGTTCGGAAAACGATAGCGCCGCTCTGTGGGAGTCTCGTGACTGTGATATTTCGCCTAAACTACCCCATAGTGTATCTCTGGCTCAATTGTTCTCAACATGCTGCATATTGATACGCCAATTGTAATTGTAAATTGATACTATTTTGCCAATTAGTATCAAAACTCAGCGAATTTGTAATTGGAGTTTCATTTGCATCATGCGGAACTCGCTGCCAGCTCATGCGGCAGCTTGGTACCTACGATCGGTGGTCAGCAGGCGTTCGTCCCCGACCCCTTGCCTCGCCAAATTGACCTCAACCTTGAGATCGTACGCCAACTCGTGGATGCCACGGGTGCAGTCGGTCGGCTAGCCGGTGTGGGTGAGACGATCCAAAACCCGCGGCTGTTGATCGCCCCATTTCTCAGACGCGAGGCGGTCTTGGCGTCACGAATTGAAGGAACGCAAGCTTCTCTGTCCGATGTGTTCCGCTACGAAGCAACGGACCTACGCGGCCAAGGTCATGTTCGCCACGGGGATGTCGAAGAAGTTATCAACTACGTCCGCGCTCTTGAATATGGGTTCGATCGAGTCACGCAACTTCCAATCTCGGTCAGGCTGTTGAATGAAGTTCATACAATCTTGCTTCGAGACGTTCGCGGCAGTGACAGGCGTCCAGGCGAACTCAGAACCACGCAAGTCTGGATTGGTCCGGCGGGTACGCCAATTGAAGAGGCACGTTACATCCCGCCTCCGTCGAACATGCTGCGGGACTTGCTGCTCGACTGGGAATGCTTCGCGAACGAACAATCCGACCTGCCGACACTGATTCAATGTGCGATGATGCATTATCAGATCGAAGCGATCCATCCATATCTGGATGGAAACGGCCGCATGGGCCGCTTGCTGATAAGTTTGTTTCTGCGTGAGAAGGGAATCCTCCCGACGCCGCTCTTGTATCTTAGCGCGTACTTTGAGCGGGATCGTCAGCGTTATTACGATGAGTTGTTCAGAGTCAGTCTCACTGGAAATTGGGAGGCATGGCTCATGTATTTTTGGGAAGGTGTTTCGGAGCAAGCTAAAGATGCGCTAAACCGAGCAAGGACCGTACGCACTTTAGATGGCCAGAATCGGCAGTTACTACAAGATCGGTGCGACACCGGTAACGGTTTCCGATTGCTTGATGGATTATTCGATAGTCCGATAATGACGGTCGCACTAGCAACGCGGTTGTTGGGCGTGACCACCGCAGAGGCCCGACGCGTGCTGGACAGGTTGGTAGATGCGGGGATACTCAAGTTTGACCCCGAATCTTGGCCACGGTTGTATTTTGCCGGTGACCTCATCGAAGCAATCGAAGCCCCATTGGTCGTCGAGCAGTAACCGGCGTTTGCCCGTCCGAAGCACCCCACCTTGACGCCACCCCCCTCATCGCATATCGTTCGGGTGGCCGCGCGGGGGTGAGTTCGGTGTGCGGCGATTCTGCGTTTTTGGGGCGTGATTCCGTATGACCGAAGCCGCGCTTGAGGGCGTAACCGTGCTGGATCTGAGCGACGGGGTGCCCGGCGGGTATTGCACCAAGGTGCTGCGCGATCTTGGGGCTCGCGTCGTCAAGATCGAGGTTCCGGGCGTCGGCGATTCGACTCGAAGGTCGGGGCCGTTCCTCGACGGTGTGCCCAGCATCGAGACCAGCGCGCCGTTTCTGTACCTCACCGCCGGCAAGGAGAGCGTCGCGGTCGATATCGCGTCGACCGAGGGGCGGGATGTCGTGCTCAAGCTGGCTCGAACCGCTGACGTGGTCGTCGAGAGCAGCAAGCCCGGACGGATGGCGGATCTCGGGCTGAGCTACAACCGGCTGGAGCAGGTCAACCGGGCGCTGATCATGGCGTCGATCGCGTACTTCGGGCAGAGCGGGCCGTACAGCGACTACGAGGGCTCCGAGCTCGTCGCGTACGCTGTCAGCGGCTACATGTATCTCACCGGCGACGAGGATCGCGAGCCGATGAAGGCTGGCGGCACTCAGGCGGAGTACCAGGCGGGGCTTGCCGCGGCGATGGCGATCGTGGCCGCGTTGACGTACCGCGACTTCACCGGCGAGGGCCAGCACATCGACCTTTCGACCGTCGAGGCAGCGTCCAGCACGCTCGACGGCGTTACGGTCTACAGCATGGTCGAGCACAAGGGCGAGACGCCAACGCGCGCGGGCACGCGTCTCATTACTCGCGAGCCTCACGCGCCATACCCGTCGGCGCTGCTGCCGGCCCAGGACGGCTGGGTGCACGTCCACTACTCGCCCAGCAATCCCGAGGGACTGGCGTGGCTCACGGCCAACCCTCGATTGGAGGACCCCGAGGTGATGGGTGCGATGCGCGGCCACGCCGACGAGATCGACGCCCTGCTCGTCGACTGGCTGAAGGACCACGACCGCGAAGAGGTGCAGACGCTGGCCCAGGAGATCCGGGTCCCGTTCACGATGGTCCAGTCGGTGCCCGAGGTCCTCGAAGACCCCCAGAACACGGCCAGGGGCTTCTTCATCGACACTGAGCATCCCGAGGCGGGAACGCTGCAATACCCGACCTCGCCGTTTCGCCAGCCAGAGATTCCGTGGAGTCCCGGACGCGCGCCGCTGCTTGGCGAGCACACGCGCGAAGTTCTCGTCAACGAGCTCGGGTCCAACGACGATGAGTTGCGCGGACTGGTTGACTCGGGAGTCGTTGAGGCGAAATGACGGACCGAGACGCCACCATGTATGGCCTCAAGTACCGCCGCAAAGGGCACGGACACGCCCTGCCGCTGCAGCACGTCAGAGTCGTCGACCTGACCAATGTAATCGCGGGTCCGGTGTCGACGCGAGTGCTGGCCCAACTCGGCGCCGAGGTCGTCAAGGTCGAGCTGCCTTGGGGTCGCGCCATCGGCAACGTCGCGATGCACACCGCGCAGCCGGGCCAGGAACGACCGTACAACACCGTCGCTTCGTTCAACGAGGTCAACCGCGCCAAGCGCAGCATCGCCATCGACTTGACCCACGAAAGCGGCAAGCAGTTGTTCCGCGATCTCGTCAGCGTCAGCGATGTCGTGATCGAGAACTACAGTCCCAGAGTCATGCGCAATCTGGGCCTGTCCTACGACTCTCTGGTCGAACATCGCCCCGACCTGATCATGGTGTCGATGCCGGCGCTCGGCAATCGAGGACCCTGGTCCAGCTACATCTCGTTCGGCCCCGGCACCGACGCCCTCGGCGGACTCGCAGACGTCACCGGCTACGAGGGCGGACCGCCTCACAAGCCCGGCAACTTCTACGCCGACCACAACTCGGCCTTCCACGTCGCCACCGGAATCATGGCCGCGCTGCGTCGCCAGCTGCGCACCGGGCTCGGCCAGCGCATGGAGATCGTGCTTCGAGAAGCGACGATGGCCGTAATCGGCGAGTACTTCATCGGCTATCAGCTCACCGGCGAGCCACCCAAGCGCATGGGCAGCCGCCACCCCTCGATGGCGCCGCACAACGTCTTCCGTTGCAAAGGCGACGACTCCTGGGCGGTGATAGCAATTGCTACCGACGACGAGTGGCATCGATTCTGCTCGGCAATCGGCAATCCCGGCTGGTCTCGCGACGAGCGGTTCGCCACCAACGCCGGTCGCCTCGCCAACCAAGACGAACTCGACGCCGCGATCCAGCTTTGGACCATCCAGCGCACCCATTACGAGGTAATGAACGAGCTCCAGAGCCATGGCGTCAAAGCGGGCGCGGTGCTCAAGGCGCCCGACATACTCGACGACCCACAATTCAAGGCGAGGCGGTACCTCGACAAGACCGAGCACCCGGACGCCGGCGCCCATACCCATCCCGGCCTGCCGTTCAAGCTCTCCAAGGCCGAAGTCAGCATGGGCAGACGAGCCCCAATGTACGCCGAGCACAGCGACTGGGTCCTGGAAGACCTCTTGTGCCGCGCCGAAGGCGACATCGCCGAGCTCAGGCAAAACAACACAACCCCGCTAGCGCCAGTCGACCGGCGGTACTGACGCGGTGGCGATGTGTGTCGGCTTGGCCGTAAACGGCCAGAGCACCGGTGGCGGCAAGCGCACAAATCGAACGATGACCACAAGCGCTCACCAGGCCATCGTGATGATCCGCGGAATTGAAAGAATCGACACGCTGTTGCAATCCTGCGTCCACAGGCGACGGAACTCGCTGATCGTCGAATGTGTGTCCCGGCAAGGCCCCAGATACTGATCCTTCCGCGGAAGGATCAGTATGGCGCGTTAAAGCGCAGACCGGTCAGAGGAGTCCAGAGGGGACGCCCCTCTGGCAAGGGGTACCGGGGGATGTGCCCCGCTGCCAATAACCTACGTGGGCGGGCGTGTACCTGCTAACCTTCGGCGACAAGAAAAGCCCTGTCCCACAAACATTCGACGGTTGGATGCCGAACTGGGCAAGAATACAACCCCACTGGACAGCGAGGCCGTCGTCGCCGAAAATACGCAACACGCAACCGGAGGTGATTCGATGAGCCTGAAAGACAAGTACAGCATCGTCGGCGCTGCCACCACGAAGTTCGGGAAAGTGCCTGGCGTTTCGGCGCTGGCGTTCACCGTCGAGGCCGCCCAACTGGCGATGGACGACGCGGGCCTGAAGAAACAGGATGTCGACGCGGTGCTGTGCGAGTATCCGCCGTCCGGGTTCCAGAGCCTGTGGGCGCACAAAGTTTCCGAAGCGCTGGGTGTCCAGCCCAAGATCGCCGCGACCATCGACCAGGCGGGCGCCACCGACATCGGCCTGGTCCAGTACGCGATGACGGCAATCGAGGCAGGCTTGATCGAGACCGCGGTGTGCGCGTACGGCGACAACCCGCTGTCCGGTCCGCCCGGCACATACAGTAGGGCGCGAGGCAGCGACGTCGCATACGGCACGTTCGACGCGCCTTCCGGCTATGCGATGATCGCTCAACGGCACATGATCGAGTTCGGCACGACCAGCGATCAATTCGGCCACGTCGCCGTCTCGACCCGAAGCTGGGTGTCCAAGAATCCCAACGCCCACAAACGCGATCCGTTGACCATCGCCGACCACCAGGCGTCCCGATACATGGCCAAGCCGCTGCACCTGCTGGACTGCTGCCTGGTCTCCGATGGCGGAGCCGCTGTCGTGGTGACCTCCGCCGAGCGTGCCAAAGACCTGAAGAAAAAGCCTGTCAATATCATGGGCGTCGGCCAGCACCACATCGCCTGGGACCTCCCACAGAGGCCGACCCTGACGACCAGCGGGGCAAAAGTATCGGGCGAAATGGCCTTCAATATGGAGGAGATCACGCCGGCCGACGTGGATGTCTGCGAGCTCTAGGACTGCTTCACGATCGTCCCGATCATCACCCTCGAGGACTACGGATTCTGTGAGAAGGGCGAAGGCGGAGCGTTCGTCGAGAACGGAACCACCGGCCCCGGAGGCGCTATCCCGATGAACACCAGCGGCGGCCTGCTGTCCGAAAGCGGGATGGCCGGGATGCAGCCCATCGTCGAGGCTGTCCGCCAGCTTCGAGGCGAGGGCGAAGATCGCCCTGTCGACGATCCGCACATCGCGCTGGTTAGCGGCCAGGGCGGCATCATGCACTCCCACGCCACTATGATTCTTCGAAACTAAACTCTCCGATTCCCGCATCGCCAAGGAGAATGGAATTGGCTGTCGAATACACGAAACCACTGCCTGAGATAACCGACGAGAACCGCGAGTTCTGGGCAGGTTGCCAGCGTCACGAACTGCTGTTTCAACAGGGCGCCGACTGCGGTCACTACCGTCACACTGGTCCCGCGTGCACAGAATGTTGGTCGGCCGATTCGAAGTGGACGCCGGCCAGCGGCAAGGGCGTCGTCTACTCGTGGATCGAGGTCCACCAGCGCTACAACCGCGCTTTCGAGGAAGATCTACCCTACAACGTCGCCATCATCGAGCTCGAAGAAGGGCCGCGAGTGACGGCTAGCGTCACCGTCTCCGGCGACCAGGACATCCAGGCGTCGATGCCCGTCGAAGTCGTCTGGGACGATGTAACCGACGAAGTCACACTGCCACGATTCGCGCCCGTCTGATTCTTCGGAAAGAGAGAAATTACATGGCACTGATTTACGAGAAGAAAGGGAAGACCGCCTACATCACCATCAACAGGCCTGACGTGATGAACGCGATGGACCCCGAGACCTACAGCGAGTTGTCCCAGGCGTGGATCGACGTTCGCGACGATCCGGACGTTTGGTGCGCCATCATCACCGGCGCTGGCGACCGAGCATTCTCCGCCGGGGCCGATCTGCGCAAGACGATACCGCGAGAGACCGAGAAGTGGACGTTCTGGCAGACACAACAAGAGCAGATACTCAACCGCGGCCTCGAAGTGTGGAAGCCGATCATCGCCGCGGTTAACGGCTACTGCCTCGCGGGCGGCATGACGCTGCTAATGGCGACAGACATTCGAGTCGCCGCGAACCACGCGAAGTTCGGTCTGTCCGAGGTCAAACGAGGCATACTGCCCGGCAACGGCGGCACTCAGCGCGCGATCCAGCAGCTTCCGTACCCGATCGCGATGTGGCTCTTACTGAGCGGCGAGTGGTTGGACGCGTCCGAAGCGCAGCAGTACGGTCTCGTCAACAAAGTCGTCCCACTCGGAGAGCTCGTAACCGAGGCCGAACGCATGGCCCATGTAATATGCGAAAACGGACCGCTGGCAGTCAGGGCGATCAAGGAACTCGCCGTGCGAGGCCAGTACATGCCCGTCGAGTACGGCCTGCGCCTGGAGCAAGCCATCGGCCAAGTCCTGCGCAACACCGACGACGCCCGCGAGGGCCCCAAAGCCTTCGCCGAAAAGCGCAAACCAAATTTCACCGGGAGATGAGTAAACGGGTGAGCAGGCTGACTGGAGGCATATGTATTCGGGGTGCGGGCCTTCGACAGGCTCAGGCCGAACGGATCGGGGTCGGAGCCTGTTCACATTTACCGCGCACGATGGTTCGTTCATTGTGAGCCCGTTGTTGTTCGTTCATGGTAAGCCCGTCTCTCGTCCGTTCGTGGTGAGCTTGTCGAACCACACGCCCCCAATCAACACTCATCTGACACGCGATCCGTCGCGTCGGACCTTCGCAATGCCGATTCACCCCCAGGAGACATAAAGTGACCGAAAACCAAGAGCGATACCAACTCCCCGAAGAGCTGCGGATGACCAGAAACGTCGTCCGCGACTTCATTCGCGAACAGATCGTTCCTCTCGAACAGGATCTCGAACAGGACGCGATCCATCTGCCTGACGAAGACTTCGACCGCCTCGCGCCGATGGCCAAAGAGATGGGTCTATGGTGCATGGGCGTGGCGCCGGAACACGGCGGAGCGGGCCTGTCGATCTTCGCCCAGGCGGTGCTGCACGAGGAGATGGTGCAGCATCGTGCCGGGCTGTACCTGCCAGCGTACGGAACGATGGGCTCTCCTCCTCCTGAGATCATCTTCGAAGGCTCTGACTACCTGGCTGACACCTACGGCGTGCCGACAGTCCAAGGCGACCGAAAAGCGTTCTTCGCCATCACCGAACCCAGCGGCGGCTCTGACCCAGCTCGAGCGATTCAAACCCGCGCCGTTCGCGACGGCGACGACTGGATCATCAACGGGAGTAAGATATTCATCAGCAGCGCGCCATGGGCGGATTGGGGCATCGTGTTCGCGCGAACCGACCCCAACAGCCGACGAGGCATCACCGCTTTCGTCGTCGAGAAAGACTGGCCCGGCTTCAGTTGGGAGCCGATTCCCGTGTTGCGCGCCTACTATCCAGCGCAACTCTTCTTCGACAACCTCCGCGTGCCGAGCCGCAACGTGCTGGGCGAGGTCGACAACGGCTGGGACATGCTCGCCAACAAGTTGCTGGCTCGAGCTCGGATTCCGTACTCGGCGGCAAACCTCGGTGTCGCGGTTGCCGCGCACAACCTGGCGGTCGAGTACTCGAAAACACGTGAGACCTTTGGCGCTCCGCTCGCGACACGGCAAGCCGTCCAGTGGATGCTCGTCGAATCGGAGGTCGAGATACGCGCGTGCCGCTGGCTGATCTGGGAAGCCGCCTGGCAATACGACGCAGGCGAGGACTTCCGCCAAGCGGCGTCCATCGCCAAAGTCTACTCGGCCGACATCCTGGGCAAGGTCGTCGACCGCTCGATCCAGATCCACGGCGGCTACGGCGTCACCAAGTGGCTGCCGCTGGAGCGCTGGTACCGCGAGGCGCGAATCCGTCGGATTGGCGAGGGACCGACCGAAGTCCAGAAGATGGTCATCGCCCGCGAAATCCTCAACCCAGGCGGCCCCTCGCGACAGTGACAGGTCAGTCCGATTGTTATTTTGTTCTGTCGAATATCCTTAGGGCCGACCGAACTAGCGCCGCTCCTCACCCGCTCGCCCTGAGCCCCGATCGTAACGGGATTATGCCCGCACGGGAGGCAACGCATGGGACCGTAACCGCGCTCCAAAATTCTGTCATTCTTCGTCCTTCCGCGCGCGGAAGGACGAAGAATCTAGGGCCCCGCAGGGAGGCAAGTATCGCGCTGAGCCAGATCCTTCGCTGCGGATCGGAATGGCGAACGAAAGCTGATGCCTGGCAGTCTGTCAAAGACGTACAAGCCGCCCCAGAACGTTCGGCCTGAATCCCGACGCATCGGGATCCCGGCATTTTCGGGACCTGTTGAAGGGCCGCCTGCACATACGCATCGACGTTCGATGCACGCATATTCGCCTTGTCAACCGAGCAACATGAACATCTTCTTCGACATGGACTACACCCTCATCGCCGTCGACGGCTCGTTGAGACCAAAGGCCGAGCAGGTCATGCGACGCCTACGCGACGATGGCCACGACCTCTACGTCTGGTCAGGGAACGGTGTCCGCTGGCTCGAACTCCGCAAACACGGCCTCGAAACCCTGGTCACCGACTGTTTCGAGAAACCGGCGACGAACCCCGCGGAGTCCGTGAAGACGATGGGACTGCCCGTGATGCCTGATCTTGTCGTCGACGACGACCTCGAGTTCGCGGCCGCCCTCGGCGGCGTGTGGGTGAAGACATACCACATGCCCTACGCCGAAGACGCCGAGATGGACAACGTTTACCGCATCATCACCGAATGGGCCGAAACCGGCGGCTCGCTTGACCCGCGTTTCCGCCCGCCACGACCGAAGTAATCGACGCGGCTCAGTGTCGCCCCGGGCGCTGGAGCTGGACGTACACGCCCATCGTCGTGGCAGGATGGATCCAGACGACGTTCGTGTCCGGGCCCACATCTTCGCCCTCGGCGACGCCCATAACGCGCCCGCCGTTGGCGCGAACATGACGAACGGCCTCGGCCAGATCAGGAACGTCGAAGGCCACCAAATAGACGCCCTGTCCCTTCGACTTAAGGAACCTCGCCATGGCGCCGGTGTCATCCGACGGCTCCAGGAGCTCGACGAACGCTTCCTTGCCGTTGCCGATCCAGGCGGCGCGGAACCCGAACGCCGACGGTTCGCCTTTGGGAATCATCATCTCGAGTCCGAACATCTTGGCGTAGTGGTCCGCAGCCTCGTCGATGCTGTTTACGGCGATGGAGAAGTTGGTAAGTTTGTCGAGCACGTTGTGCCTCCGTCGGGTGGAATTCGAGGGTTGGCTGGGATAGCGCGAGTCTAGCAGTGAGGCTGGTTCGGGTCAATCTCATACGCCAGGCTGGAATGCGAGCCGGACACTTCGCGTGTCATTGACTCGAAGGTAGCTCAGATCAACGGCTCCGCTGATACAATGCCGGCGGGTCGGCAATCCGATCACCCGACCAAGTAACGCCTAACTTTCCTCGACCCAAACGATGTCAATCGGGAGGAGCACGTTGCCTTACAACACCCGCGCCACGAACACGATCGTCCACGAGAAGAACGTCCCGATGACGACCCGCGACGGCGTTACGCTGATGGCTGACGTGGTCCGCCCTGACGCGCCCGGACGCTATCCGGTGCTGCTGAGCCGGACGCCATACGGCAAGGACGGCGCCATGTTGAACGGCGAGGGCTCCGCCTTCTACTTCGCCCGACGAGGTTACGTCACGGTTCTTCAGGACTGCCGAGGGCGGTTCGAATCCGAGGGCGAGTACTACCCGATGGTCAACGACGTCGCCGACGGATACGACGCCGTCGAGTGGGCGGCCAGGCTGCCCTGGAGCAACGGCCGCGTCGGGACGATGGGCCAGTCGTACATGGGCGCAACGCAATACATGATCGCCTGCAACGACCCGATGCCGCCTCATCTGCAGGCCATGGCCCCGGTCTCGGCAGCCGCCGATTATCACCAGGGCTGGGTCTACCGCACCGGCGGCGCGATGCTCTGGGGCTGGGCAGTCCCGTACGCGATCCTCAAAGGCCGAAACACGCTCAGTCGCACCGGCCGCGATGATCTGCTTTCAGTCATGGACGGTTATGGCGTGCCCGGATCGAACTTCGGCGTGCCGCTGACCGACGAATGGTACCGTCACCTGCCGATCTCCGACTGGACCGATCTTTTGAAAGAGGCCGCCCCGTACTTCGCCGACTACATCGCCAATGCCGACGACGGCGACTACTGGCAACCGATCAACGTTCTGGCCCACCTCCCGAGCATCGACGTTCCGATGCTGCACGTGAGCTCGTGGTACGACGTGTTCCTCGAAGGCGCCCTCGACGCGTTCATGGGCATCCGAAGCTCCAGCCTATCGACTAGCGCCCGCAACGGCCAGAAGATGGTTATCGGACCTTGGGGGCACCTGTTCCCGTTCGTCAAGCCGACCTCTCAGGGCAGCGGGGACATCGATTTCGGCGCCGAGGCACGGATCGAACTCCACAAAATGCAACTCCATTGGTTCGATTACTGGCTCAAAGACATCGAAACCGGCATTATGGACTGGCCGCCCGTGGATGTGTTCACCATGGGCGAGAACCAGTGGCGCTCGATCGACGACTGGCCGCCGCCGAACGCCCATTACGTGCGTTACTACCTGCACGGCAGCGGGTCGGCTGGCACATCTGACGTGGATGGTTCGCTGTCCACGGTCCCGCCAGGCGACGAACCGCCGGACGAATACACGTACGATCCCAACGACCCTGTGCCGTCCCTGGGCGGGAACAACCTCACCATCAAGCTCGGAGTTCAAGATCAACGCCCGGTCGAATCACGGTCAGACGTACTGGTCTTCACCTCCGATGTCCTGGAACAATCGCTCGACGTAACCGGACCCATCTCGGTCCACTTGTGGGCCGCGTCTTCGGCCCCGGACACCGACTTCACGGCAAAACTCGTCGACGTGCACCCCGACGGCTACGCACGCAACCTCCTGGACGGCATCATCCGCGCTCGATACCGTGATTCCGCCAGCGATCCAACACCGATCGAACCGGGCCGCGTTTACGAATATGTGATCGATCTCTGGGCGACAAGCAACGTGTTTCAGGCAGGGCATCGCATCCGCATGGAGATCAGCTCGAGCAACTTCCCGCGGTTCGATCGCAACCAAAACACGGGCGCCCCGTTCGGAGCCGACGCCGCCATGAATACCGCCGACCAGACGATTCACCACGGCGGCGAGTACGCGTCGCACATCGTGCTGCCGATCATCCCGCGGTAAGCGACACCTATCTCAATCGGCAATTGGTGTGCCGGAAGAGAGTTCAAGCCGTGCCAATTCGGCGTCGCTCTGTCGAAACAACGAGGAGACATGACCGTAATGCGGCGGTATAATAGCAATTCTCCCAGCAATCGGCAGATGCGTCACGACACCCCAGTTTAGCTAGCGGAGATCGGCTGTTGGCAAACCGAGCTGAAATTATCCGGTTGATCGCACAACTTTCAAACGGCGGTCCAACCGCCAGAACTTCGGCGGCGAGATTCCTCGGTAAGCAACGTGACCAGTCCGCCGTCCGTCCGTTGACCGCGGCGCTTACGGACCAAGAGCGCTCGGTGCGTCACCAAGCGGTTGTCGCGCTTGGCCTGCTGGCCGATCCATCGGTGGCGTCGCACCTGGAATCGATGCTGGATGACCCGAACGTCAATATCCGCGTAAGCGCGATCCGCTCACTCGCCGACGCAGGTGCATCCTCTTCGATTCCCAAGCTCGCGCTGCTGCAGACGACTGCCAAACAAGCCGAAATACGCACCGCAGCCTCGGAGGCAATTCGACGACTGCAACCCGATCCACCAAGCGCGAACCGACCGGCCGAGATCGAAGACCATGCCAAGCCGGAAGATGCGCAACCCGCATCAGGCACGGATTTAGAGGTCGATCTGCGAACTCCCACCGGACGGCTGGGTGAGTTCATCAAATTAGACGGCACGATAACGAACCCTGGCGACGAGCCGGTCAGTAACCTGGTTCTAGCGTTATCCGGTCCCGCAGGCACGGAAGTGCGATCGATGCGACTTCCGAACAGACTCGATCCGAAATCCACGGTCGAGTGTGACGCTGGGATCAAGCCGGCGCATGCCGGTTCAGTTCCTCTCACGTGGCGGCTGAGTTTCGAAGATTCCAAAGGTGATCGTCGCCAACAACACGGCGTCGAGTACGTAGTGGTGATCGACAGCAAATGATCGGGGCAATCGCCGCCTCCAATCCACATCGACAACCTGTATCAGGGGCCCATCGTCTCCGGCGATTTGCTGGAATCCGGCGCCGCCAAACAGGACGAGGGTGTAATTTATCAGAAAGGCGGAAGCGTCCCTAGGCCGGGCGATGAGCAGGAGTTCGGTTTTTGCCAGCACTGTGGCAAAGAGTTACCGGGAATGCCAACAACTCCGAAATTCTGCCCTTTGTGCGGTGGGAATCTGGTTGAGTGACCTCTGATCGACGATGCTCCTTCAACACACAACAATCCCTACTCCGTGCCTCTCCCCCCTTCGTCGCGTAGCCCACCCCTAACCGTGTAGAATCACTGTCGAGGGTTCGCAATCGGGCGTCCCTTGGATTCATTTCCGCACGCGCTTTAAGCAGCAGGGAGTTCGACACGTGGCCGAGCACGGACACCCGCCCAAACATCACTACGACGCCTCAATGCTCAGCGTCGAGGAAGCCCTTGAGCGCATCCTCAGTTATATGCCGGAGCTCGACGCTGAAGAGAAGCCGATTCTGGACGCCATGGGGCAAGTTCTGGCCGACGACGTTGTCTCCGACTTGGATATCCCGCCGTTGGACAACTCCGCGATGGACGGCTACGCGCTGCAAGCGACGAGCGTCGAAACGGCGTCCGAAGGATCGCCGGTCGTGCTTAGGGTGACCGGCGTGATCGCCGCGGGACAACTTCCGGAAATCAGCGTTGGCCCGGGCGAGGCTGTACGGATAATGACCGGCGCCCCGGTGCCTGAAGGCGCTGACACGGTCGTGCCATTCGAAGAGACTGACGAGTTGGAACGCCGCGCTTCCGGGCAAGGGTTGTCCGAGATCGCGATCAAAGTGGCCGCCAAAACGGGGCGCGATGTCCGCGTCGCCGGTCAGGATGTTCGTCGCGGAGAGGTAGTCCTCAAACGCGGCGCCGTGCTCCGCCCGTCCGAGGTCGGCGTGATTGCGTCATTGGGGCGCAACACTGTCCGAGTGATTCGCAAGCCTGTTGTCGGGATTCTCTCGACTGGCGACGAGTTGCTCGAACCTGGTGAGAACTTTGGCACAGGCGGCATTTATGACAGCAATAGCTACAGTGTGGCAGCTCTCGTGCGTCGATATGGCGGAATTCCCCATATGTTGGGAATCGCACGGGATAACCTGGATTCGGTCAATGCGAAACTGCGAGAGGGGCTTGAGTCTGATATACTCATAACCTCGGCGGGGGTGTCGAAGGGCGACTACGACATGGTCAAGGATGTCCTGACCCAACACGGCGAGATCGACTTCTGGTCCGTACGCATGAAACCGGCCAAGCCACTCGCGTTTGGCGTCCTCACTGCTCCCGACGGCCGAAAAGTGCCGCACCTCGGTCTGCCAGGCAATCCTGTCAGTGCCATGGTCGCTTTCGAGCAGTTTGGGCGCGCCGCAATCTACAAAATGCTTGGCAAGACCGGAATCGAAAAACCCCAGGTTAGGGCGATACTGGACGAACCGATTCACAACACGGACGGACGACGCGTCTTTGCGAGAGCGGTGGTCACTAAACGGGACGGAGAGTACCGAGCTCGTTTGACCGGCGAACAGGGCTCGAATCTGTTAACCTCAATGGCGCGCGCGAACGGCCTCGCCATCTGCCCGGAAGATTTGTCGCGCAAAGAAGCGGGAGAGGTCGTGGATGTCCAAATGCTAGACTGGCCAGAGGAAGTGTTTTAATGGTGGAAAACCCGCTAGCGGTCGAACAATCGAAGAACGGCAACGGCGAAGTCGAGGCGCAGGCCCTGCCCAAATACCTGATAGATCCCGGCTTGGCCGACTCGGTTCGACGTTCTTTGCCGATGTTGATCGCCAGCCGGCGCTGCTACCTGTGTCAGCAAGCTGACGATGAGCGACCCGAACACGGAGATCCCGAAGAATTTATCGAGCGCATCGCAGACCATTGCTCCCAAGAGCAAGACTATATGTTGCCAGACACTCCCCTCAAAGACGCGATATTCCGCGTCATCTTGTCACACAGAAACGAACCCATGGACGCCGACGAGATCAGCCAGATATTGACCGACGCCTGGTCCATGACACCATTTCCCCGGGTAACCACTGCCGACATCGTGCAGAGACTGCTGGACAACAGCCTGAGCTATTGCATCGCCAAGGTGCCCGAACCCGAAATTGAACCGGCGATTGAACCCGAGCCTGCCGCCGAACTGGAGTCAGAGCCAATTCCGGAAGAACCAACGTAGGACGACGACGAAGATGCTCCGGAAGACAAAGAGTAGCTGGCATTCGATTCTCGCTAAAAACAAAGTCCCCGCTCGGGCTCCGAGCGGGGACTTTTCTGTTTCCGATGTAGGCTCATCAAGCGACGAGCGTCAGAACCTCAACCGTTGCAGCTTGCGAGCTTCGTGAGCGCCGAATACACCGCACCCTGTGACGGTCGCGTTAAGCGACATAAACGACCGCTTCAATTTCAATCGCGCGGCAGTGGCTTGATCCCCTGCTTTCTAGACGTCTTCTTCTCTAGGCTTGCGCTTCTTCGGAATTACGTGTACGTCTTCGTTAGCGAATACGGTTGAAGACAGCACCTGCTTTTTGACGTTTTTCTTGGGTTTCTTGGCCTCTCGTTTGGCGGCATGGCCCCTTGGCATGGTAAACCTCCGAACACATCCGTGTTGGCATTATTGGCCTTCTAACAGAGTGTAAGACAACTCCCAATGGCTGTAAAGCGCCCAAGGTCTCTACTTACGATCTCTCGGCGGCTCAATCGCGACAGTTCTCTCGCGGCACGGCCATTGAGAGTGGAGCGTCGAACTTTAATCGCGACGGAGGCGTCTACACGAACGGCCACGGAACGTTCACGTACGAGTCGAGTCCAGGCAGTTCAGGGTCGTCTAGCATCGCCCGAATCCTGGCAGTCAGCGCCCGTTCTTCCTGCCGGTGGATCAAGTCGGCGAACTCAAGCGCTTCTGCATGAGGCGCTTCCAGCCGCGCAAGGAGCGCCTCGAGATCTGCCAGCGCGCCCGCGGGGATCGTCTGACCCCAAAATTCCAGCATGACCGTGCGCACTTTGAACAGCGTGTGAAACGTCAGACCGTGATCGATGCTCCAGACCCGTCCATCCGAGCCAAGCAGGCAATGGCCGGCCTTTCGATCCGCATTGTTGACGAGCAGATCAAACACGGCGAACTGCATCAGTTCGTCTTCTCTGTCGTTAACCATGTCGAAGTATGTAACTTCCGGATCCGATTCGACATAAAGCTGAACCGAGCCCACTCCATAGGGTCCGTCGCGAACGATGGTGTACGGCACGCCGGGCCAGCCCAGCATCCGGCTCAAAAGGAACGTTGCGTGTTCGCGCTTGTAGAGCGTGCCGCCAGGGAAATCTCGAAGAGGCCGTTCTCCGTCTCTCGGTTTGTATATCGCCCGCAAGTACTTGCCCGGCCCCGCATCAATCCAAATCAGGAACGTGTAGTTCGACCCCCAAGGCATGCGATGTCCGCCGATAATCTCGCCAGACCGCAGGATCGGCGTCGCTTCATCCTCGGACAGGTCAATCGGTACGGCCCCATCTGGGGTCGGGAACGTCGAGCGGCTGTCGCGTGGAATGCGAGGAGGCAATACGTCCTCTCGATGGGGCTGGAGACTGGGTTGAGCAACAGATGACGGCAGGATTCCGTCAACGTGAAGAGATTAGGCCCGACCGCGTCTATGGGTCATTCGGATCGAGCTGTGAAAGGTCAGCGGCCCCATTGGTTCGAGCGCATCGATGCCCAGACGGATCCATCGGCCAGCCGCAAAGCGGACAGTGAGGCCTACCCGCGGCGCACACGAGCATCGCTTCTTCGGAGAACGCATGAACCTGTTCCTCGTTGGCCCACATTCGGATTATGGCGACATCGTCATCGTCGGGATCGTGCGCGTCAAGGATAAACAAGTTCCTGGCGCCGTCGTGACCCAAAACCAATTTTGTCGCTTTGAAATCCAGGCTTGTAAGAGGATCGGCCTCTTGATCGGTGGGCGCGTCTGTGTCTGTTTCCCGATCTTCCGGCAGGTTCGCGACGATCTGCTGGATCGCCAGCGCCAGTTGGAAGAGCTGCTCTTTTTCGAGCCAAATCGACGCCGAACTGCTTTCGCTGTTGACGACGACTCGGAAAGTGCGATTGCCTGGCTCTCCGATGGACTCGGATCGCAAGCTGGATACGTTGGTAAATTCGTTCTTTGCTTCTGCCATGATTGTTCGGTAAATTCTAGTCGCTCGGCGATGGAGTAGCAAGTTTGAGCCGTCGTTTCGAGGACGATCGCCAGACTCGGAGCGGTACGCAATCAACCTCAGGTCGAATCCAGGTTGCACGACTTCGATTGCGACATGGCGTATGCTGGGTTGGCGATCTGCGCCATCGCAAGATGCCTCTTTGCTGACCGTCGATGGCCACCGAGAGGTATTTGCGCGATGAACGAGATCGATAGGCGAACGACTGCGGAGCGGCATTGGCTTCATCGAACCCGTTCGAACCCAAGCGTGATCGGCGCCGCCATGATCTTGATCGGCTTGGCGGGTATTCTTGCCGTTGCTTCGTATTTTGGCACGGACGATTCGCCGGTCGTGCCTGATCCGTTGCCACCGCCACCCGCGAACCCAATCCCGCCGATCGCCCCGCAAACCGTCGCCGACGGCCCAGCCGATCAACAGGGCGCCGAAGATGTCCAACGCATCGTTTCCGGCGAGTTCGTTCCTGACAAGGCGACCGTCAACGGTCATGATTTCGATATCGAGGTGGCCCGTGACGCGGCCGAGAGGTCGAAAGGCCTGGGCGGTCGGGCATCGCTCGGAGTCGACGTCGGGATGGTGTTCGTGTTCCCGAACGAAGGCATCCACCGATTTTGGATGAAGTCGACGATTATTCCGTTAGACCTGGTCTACATCGATGCCGGCGGCAAGGTCGTGAGCGTCCAAACGATGGAGCCGGAGCTCGGTGTCCCCAATCGCGATCTGACGATATACGAACCGCCCGTCCCGGTTTCGCTGGCCATCGAGCTCAACGGAGGACGCGCCGACGAGACCGGGATTGCCATTGGCATGACGGTCGATTTCGAGTAGAGCGATCTCGACTGCGTTGACTGCCATCGCCTATGGCATCGACACCGGCCAGGCGCCTGGTCCGTCGCGGGTGGGAGCCGTTCCGCCGAGGGTGGCTCGGCACTCGCCAGACATACAGCTGTTCCTCTGTTCAGGTTTGCGTCTTTCAGGGGAATCCGAACGGACGGCCTCCAAGGTACCCGCCAAATCGGAGTGACCAAAGCGCGACAGCGGCGACCGTCGAGATCGATAACGTTACCGTTGCCCGCTTGGCCCACGTCGAGCGAAAGTCGCCCCGATTTGATAGTTCGACGTACCAACCTCGACCGAGCATGATGATCGTGACAACCAGAAACGGCCATGTGAGCACCCGCAACGCGGGCGTTGCGGCTAGCCCGGACCCCGTTGCGCCCAGGAGTCCAAGCAAGCCAGGGACCACTCATCACCACGGCAACGGCAAAAGCCCGCTCAGCAGGGCCACGAACGGCGTCTCAATCCGCAGATATTTCAACATCGTGTGCGCTCGCCTCCATCCAATTCTGCCGTGTCCAGGCATACGGCATTCACCGATAGCATACTGTAGCCGCGCCTTCGCCGCACTCGACGTCGGAACCAGCCATCGGAATCTGTGTTTTCCGCATCGGTATCTTCGCGCTTCCCAAACGAACGGATCCCCAATAGCACAACCAACGGAACGGCGCAGCACGCCCCAACGCCCAACCAACCAAGCAGCATCTCCAACTGCAATCCTCCGTTCACCCCACCCGGGCCTACGGCACATCCACGCCCGTTTGGGCTCTACCCAACGCAGCAGCAAGGTCGATCTCGGGGCCGTGGCCGCGCTCATCTCCGATCGTCAGGAGGGTCTCGCTCGGCATGTAAACGGCGTTGAGGCACGTGCCGCCGATAGGCAGGGTGCTATTGATTATCAAGGCAGTTTTGCCTTAGTCGCTGCCGCAAACGGGACCGCCCAAGATATTTGGTCGCGATTGCTGTCCGTTGTCATCTCACTCGCCTTCGCGCCTTTTTCCCGTCTGCCGAAAAACAATGCGCCGCTCACGAACTCACGGATCCGGTTCGACAAGCTTCCCGATCGCCTGGGTCAACGACTCCGGATCCAAGCGCATGCCCTGATCGGCCCCATCCGATGCCGATAGCTGATGCATCCAGAATGTCGGTTCCGGCGGCGCGTCCGAATCCCACGCAACGCCGGGCGGATAGGCCAGGTACACGTCCCACGCGGTTGTCGTCAGTGCCAACGTTCGCGAGAAATGGTCCCCGATGGACCTGTCAGGACTCCACCGCTGAACAACGCGATCGTCTTTCAGCTCTGCGCGTTGCCGGCCTGCCGCTTCATGGTCGTCTTCGGCGAGCATGGGAAGAAATCCAACAAAACCAGCCAACTTCACCGAATCGAATCGCTCGAAGATGTCGCGGACAACCCTGTGTCCGTACTGGCAGGGCGGTCAAGTAGGCGAAACAAGTGCGATCAACCGCACGGAATCGATGGCGTCATTGAACCAGCCCTTGATCCCGGCCGTGCTCACGGTGTCTAGCATCGCTACGTTTCACCTCGGCATAATTCGGCGCCAGTTTCGATCTGTATATGTTGAAGCCAGTATACGCTTGCCGCCGCGTTCGTTAGCCACGTCCAGCGGCTCATGATCGCTGGCGCCAACTCCTCTGGACATGAGACAATTCCACGAAGCTCCCGATGCGAGCATCTTTTCCGACACAGGTGGACATGAATTCCAGATACTCTCTGACAAGCATTCGCCGATGGACGGCGATCCTAGCGGCTGGCGCGGTTGTTGCCGGCTTGGGCGCTTGCGGCAGCTCCGAACCCGAAACGACACCGACGCCAGTGCCTGCGCCCGTTGAACCCGCCGCGGCGGCGACGGATTCGGAAGTCGTCGCCGTGCTTGCGACGTCGGACATCGCCGTCGGCGAAAACCGCATAGTGTTCGGACTGATCGAGCCCGGAACCGGTGGGATCAGAGACGCCGAAGTCACGGTGCAAACGTTCCACATAACCGATCAATCGGTCGACGGACCGAAACACACCGCCCAAGCGATTTTCAACTTGTGGCCCAGCGGCATCCGAGGCGTCTACGTAGTGAATCTCAATTTCGATGCGCCCGGCCAATGGGGGTTGGGCATCATGATGCGAGAAGAAGGCGGCGAAGAAGCCCTGGTCTCGGCCACGATTGCGGTGCAACCTGAGAGCCTTTCGCCGGCAATCGGCTCGCCCGCCCCAGCGAGCGTGAGCAAGGTCGCCAACAATACCGATGGATTGCCGGAAGTAACGACTGACGTTCGCGCTGATCCCGACCTCTACGCGATAACGATCAAGGACGCGCTCGCCAATCCGAACCCGCTGTTGGTCACATTCGCCTCGCCAGCGTATTGCCAGACCGCGACTTGCGGTCCGCAGGTGGACGTTGTCAAAGATCTGAAGAACCAACATGGCGACAGGATGGACTTCATCCACGTCGAAGTGTTCGACAACCCGACGGAAATCCAGGGCGACCTGACCCGCGCCGTGATCTCGCCGACAATGGATGAGTGGGGCCTCGTCACCGAACCGTGGACGTTCGTCATGGACGGCGAGGGCGCCGTGCGAGCCAAGTTCGAGGGCTTCGTGACCCAGGCCGAGCTCGAAGCTGCCATTGCCGAAGTGGTCCCATAGACGGCCACTCGAACCTCGACAAGCCGTTCTCACACCTCTTGAATTCCTTCGACGATCAGAAACGTATCCGGGCGATTTGATTCGGTTCGCTCTAGGCCTGTCCGGTCCAACTGCCGTGGCGTGTGCGAACCAAGCGATCATTCTTACATGCAGACACTTCGCAAACCTAGATGCCGCTGAACCTCTCGCAACGCGGCGACTATAAGTGGTGGGTTTTCGTCGCCACCGCGATTGGCACACTGACTTCCGTCATCAACAACGGAAGCCTGATCGCTTTGCCTATTATATCCCGAGAGGCAACCCAATCAAATGACTGACCCCGATCCAAATTGACACTTTCCGAACGCCTCCCTTAAAATCAGATTCCATATAGGCTCAGGCAGGCTGCCGCGCCAGCGAGCCGGGCTTCTCCGTCAACTCCGTATGCCAACGACCTCAGGGGCGATTTATGACCACGAGACAATGGACCAGCGAACAGATCAGAGAGGAATTCCTGAGCTTTTTCGAAAGCAAAAGTCACCTTCGGGTTGCGAGCTCGTCCTTGATACCCGTCGGGGATCCGACGTTGCTGTTGGCCAACGCTGGCATGAACCAGTTCAAACCATACTTCGCCGGCGAGACGGAGCCCCCGAACGTACGGCTCACCTCGTCGCAGAAGGCGTTCCGCACCGTCGACATCGACATCGTCGGCGATGCCACCCATTGCACGCTGTTCGAAATGCTGGGGAACTTCAGCATCGGCGACTATTTCAAGCAGGGCGCCATCGAGTTCGCACTGGAGTTCCTCACTCAGAACATGGGACTTCCCAAAGACCGCCTCTACGCGACGATCTACCTCGACGATGAAGAGGCGCGGGGGTTATGGCTCAAGGCGGGCATCCCCGGCGAACGCATCTCACGCTTCGGCGACGAGGACAACTGGTGGGGTCCGGCCGGACTCGAAGGACCATGCGGACCGAGCTCCGAGGTCAACTACGACTTCGGCGCTGACCGCGGTTGCCTCAAAGACGACTGCGGCCCCAACTGCGAGAACCTCATGAACGAGCACGGTGAAACGTGCAACCGTTTCGTGGAGCTTTGGAACCTGGTGTTCATGCAGTTCTACCACCACCTGGACGGTTCACGGCCTCGGCTTCCAAGCACCGGTGTGGACACCGGGATGGGCTTCGAACGGCTCGTCCGGGTGATGCAACATACTGACACGATGTACGAGACCGACCTGTTTGAGCCAATGATCCGGAAGGCAGAGGAGATCAGCGAAACTCGATACGGCGTCGATCGGAACACGGATTACGCGCTGCGCACCATCGCTGAGCATGGGCGCAGCGTAACGTTCCTGATCGCTGACGGTGTCGTGCCGGGCAACGAAGGCCGGGGATACGTCCTCCGCCGTGTTATCCGCAGAGCGATCAGGTATGGCCGGCGGATCGGGTTGGAGGGCAACTTCCTGGGCGAGATCGCCGACTCCGCCATCGAGAAGATGGGCGACGTCTACCCTGAGCTAGTACAGCATCGCGAGTTCGTCAAGACCGTACTGACGCTAGAAGAGGATCGATTCCAACAGGCGTTCCAAAACGGCTATTCGATTCTCACGACCGCGATGGAGGAGGCTTCCGAACTCGCGGGCGATGTGGTGTTCAGACTCTGGGACACGCATGGTTTCCCGGTCGAAATGACGCAGGAGATCGCCCGAGAACACGATGTCTCGATCGACATGGACGGCTTCGATCGCGAAATGGAAGCCCAGCGAAAACGAGCGCGCTCGACGGCCCACTTCGGCGGCGATCGATCCAAGATTCGCGTCTACGAAGGCCTTGGAGTCGGCAGCACGGCGTTCCTCGGATACGAGGAGCTCACCGCGTCGTCGGTCATCGTTGGATTGATCTCCGGCGACGAAGCCATTGACGAAGCCAAGGAAGGCAGCGACGTCGAGGTCGTCATGGTCCAGACGCCCTTTTATGCCGAGGGTGGAGGCCAGGTGGGCGATTCCGGAGAGATCGTTGGCAGCAACGGCAGAATCGTGATCCACGACACGCAGGAAGTCATGCCAGGCATGATCGTCCATTTCGGCGAGGTGAGCCAGGGCGCCGTGAGCATGGGCGAGGCCGTGGACGCCTACGTCGACCCAATTCGCCGAGAGGATATTGCGCGGAACCACACCGCGACGCACATGTTGCACGCCGCTCTCAGGCAGGTGCTTGGAGCGCACGTCCGACAGGCTGGCTCGCTCGTAACGTCTGATCGGCTTCGCTTCGACTTCACGCACGTTCAGGCGGTCTCCGACGAAGAGATGTGGCAGGTGCAGCTTCTGGTCAACGAGAAGATCCGCCAAAATGCGCGCATCGTCAAAGGCGAGGACACGTACCAGTCGGCCATCCGACGTGGGGCGCTAGCGTTTTTCGGCGATAAGTACGGCGACACGGTTCGCATTGTCGAGATAGCCAACGGCGACACTTTCAGCTTCGAGGTTTGCGGCGGCACGCACGTCGAGCTCACCGGCGAACTCGGTTCCGTCTACGTGCTCGGCGAGTCCTCGATCGGCGCGGGGATGCGGCGCATCGAAGCGATCAGCGGACGATCGGCCGAACGCCTCGTTTGGGAGCGGTTCCACCGCGAGGACCAGGTCGCTCGCTTGCTCCAGACCACCGCCGAAGGGCTCGCCACCCGAGTCGACAGCTTGATGGGCGAGCTAAGCGGCCTTCAACACGAACGAGAGGCCATGAACCGGCAGCTGTCACTCCAGTCGGCGGAAGGTATGCTGGACGCCGCGCAGGACGTCGACGGAATCACGGTGCTCGCCGGCAGAGCCACCGCCGAGGATTCGGACTCATTGCGCGAAGTGGGCGATTGGCTGCGCGACAAGCTGGGAAGCGGCGTCGTGGTGCTGGGATCGGTAATCAACGACCGTCCCATGCTCGTCGCCATGGTTACGCCCGACCTCGTCGAAAAGGGCTTCAACGCGGCGGACATCGCTCGCGGCGCGGCCAAGGCCATCGGCGGCGGCGGCGGCGGCAGGGCCGACGTTGCCCAGGCCGGAGGACGCGACGCGGCCAAGCTGGATGACGCCTTGGCGCTCGTGGCCGGGTTGGTCAAGGAGACCGCCGGCGCTTGAGAATCATGGCGCTGGATGTCGGCGACCGGCGCATAGGCGTCGCGCTGAGCGACCCAACAGGCCTTCTCGCGACGCCGTTCGGGGCCGTGGACCGGAAACACGCCGAGCCATCTGACATCGACGAGATTGATCGCATTGCTCGTGAGAACGAGGTTGAGGCGATCATTGTGGGCTTGCCGAGGTCGCTGTCCGGCCAACTTGGCAGTCAAGCAAAGCTCGTCAAGACTTTCGTGACCGAGCTCTCGGCGCGTGTCGATCTGCCAGTGACGATGGTGGATGAGCGCTACACGACGGTGCAGGCGGAGCGGATGCTGCGCGAGTCGGGACGTCAGCCCTCACGCGACCGAGGCCTCGTCGACGCATCCGCGGCCGCGGTCATGCTTCAGGCATACCTCGACGCACGACGGTAGCGTCCTCCGGCTCGTTCCAAGAGCACTGAGTGAGCGCCGGAAACAACAACCCAATCTGCAGAGCCACTATTCGGATCACCCTGGGCATCAGTACCAGCTTTGTTGCAACCGCGAACGTGAGCGGTGGGAAGGAGTATTGCCCCAACGGAGGGACTGAGAGCCCAGCACACGACGCAAACGAAACCATGTGGGCGGTCACCTTCCGCCCGAAGGTCTCCTCTGCAAACGGTTGATGGCCCGAATTGTGCACCGTGCTCGAATTCGCGTCCGAGTGACAACACAAAGCCACCCCTGGGATCGCCAAGAGTGGCTTCACTCCCCAACCGGATCCTTGAATCTACTGAACTCGGCGTTCGGCCGCTTGCTTCAGGTTCGTCAAGGTCTTCTCCAAGCCAGCCGCGATGTCATTGCCTCGCATCGACACGTAGTTCGCCTTGAGCGCCTGCAGCATCGAGTCTTCGGGCTCGCCCAGATCAACTTCCACCTCTTGAACCACCTTCGTGCCCGCGCCCTCTGGGCTAAGGTGATACCGCCACTGGATCCGTTTGGTCGGGAACGGGGGTGAAGGTATCCACGATATCGTGTTCGGGGCGTCGTGGGATACGACTACCGACGTGGCCGTGAACTCCATCGCCTCGCCGCCAATCACGAACCGCTCGTCCGCCTCCCCAATGCTGCCGAGACCGATGGGGCCGTCAGTCATCTGTCGTATCGTCAACACCTCGCCGCTTCCGGCCAGTTCGTTGTGGCCGGCCACGTCGTTGAGTATGTCGAAGACCACTTGCTGGGGGCGTCGATAACGGTTTCCACTCTCTCCTCAAAATCCAACATGTCCAACCTCCACCTTTTTCGGAATGCGTGATATCATAAACGATGCAATCGATTGAAGATAGATGCATGTACATCATTCTTGAGGTATTATGATTAATTCGTTTGATTTTGCTAGATTCACATGTCGGTCGCGCTGATTGGGGAACGTCGTGCGATCACGCATAACAAGGAGTTGGCGGCAGGAGGCCAAGTAGATGACTAACGTTCAGCCGGGGCTGGCCGAAGAACTCATCACCGCCGACGGAGTGTTCGCGATAGACGCCAAGCAGATAATCGTCTATTGGAGTGACACTGCGGAAGCGATGCTCGGATACAAGGCCGAGGACGTGTTGGGCAAACCTTGCTATGAGATCGTCGGCGGCCAGGATTCAGAGCACTACCGGTTTTGCCGGCGCGACTGCCCGATATTCTCGAACGCGAAGTCGGGTAAGCCGACCCCGGATTACGACATGCTCTGTGCAACCGCGGACGCCGAATGGAAATGGCTGAACGTAAGCGTTGTCCTTCCGAAACCTGACAGAAAGCCGTTCCAAGTTGTCCATCTGATCAGGGACGTCACAAGCCGCCGAAGCACGGAAGAGTTTGCGCACAAAGTCAGCAAAACAATTCGCGGACTGTACGACGAGGCCCAGGAGCGACTTCCGCAAGCTGTCGAGACGTTCCCAACCCCACTGCCGAAGCTGTCACGACGCGAAACCGAGGTGCTGGGGCTTCTCGCCGCCGGGCTGACCACGCAGCAGATCGCGGACTCGCTACAGGTCCAGCCTGTCACGGCCCGAAATCACATCGCCCGACTCCTCGGCAAACTCGGAGTCAGCAGTCGAATCCAGGCGGTCGTCTACGCGTCACAGCACAAGCTCATCTGATCTCGCGAGGTTCGTCCGTTGTGGAGAGACGCGACCCGCGGTGGCAACGGCGTCGCCGTCATCCTGCGCGTCGATGGATCGACCCGCAGGATGACGACGTTGAGTTGGCCGGTTTGTGATCGGATTTCAGGACGGGCTGAGGCTCATCCGCTCGACCAGAGTTCGTCGAACAGCTCTCGCCACCTCTCGTCGGAGCCCATACCGAACAGGTCCCGGTAGACGACCGTGCCTCGACCGTTGAACGCGATCTTGGTTGATTGCTGTAGCACCCGGAACTTCGACAGCATCCCGTCTCCCGCCTGCGCGATCGGCCAAGGGTAGCCCTGTTTGTCTCGGTACGCAGCAAGCTTTTCGTAGCTCTCGACGGGGTCCGTGCCGACGGCGTAGAACGCCACTTTGTCGGCGTAGTCCGGCCAGATGTCTTTCAGGCGCCGTAACTCGGCGCGACAGGTCGCTCACCAAGTGGCGAAGAAGAACAAATACGTTGGTCGCGCCGCAGTCGCCAAGCTCTCCGAGCTCACGGTGCTGCCGTCCAGCATAGTCATGTCGAATTCAGGGATCGAGTTCCCCACAAAACCGCCAACTTGAGGCGGCGGCCGGTCGGCCGTTGCGGCGGCGGGCGAGTTCGACGCCGATATCGACGGCAGCAGTTCATCTTCGGCCGTATTGGCGCAGGCCACGAGTGCCAGCACCGCAATCGCCACGATCAACAATGCTATTTTTCGGTGCACATTCCCCTCCGGATGCATGCTTTAAGCGTCTGGGTCAGTCGTCCCAACTTCGTTCTTTACGACTGATCACGACAGCCCATTTGGGATACGAGAGCGGCCAAATCAGAGACTTCAAGGTCCGGCTTGCCGTCCGCCGGCCGCGTGGCGCCTCCGCCTGATTCGCCGTGTCGGTTCACCCACACGACGCTCAATCCGAGCTCATTGGCCGGGACTACGTCATGATATAAGCTCTCTGCCACGTGCAGAATCTTACTCCTATCGATCCCGAGGCGTTCAAGCAAGAGCTTGAAGTTGCGGGTCGAAGGCTTGTAGCCACGCGCCTGCTGTGCGGTGACAACCTCGTCGAATTCGACTCCAAGTCGTTGGGCGGTGAGTTCAAAAAGGTCGTCATCAATGTTAGATACGACGGCTAGCTTGTACCTGGTTTTCAACGCGGTGAGCGCCCCGACGGTGTCATCGAATACGGGCCAGTCGCCAAGCGAGTCGGCGAGGCGGCTCAAGTCGGTTTCAGTGGCCGTGAACCCAACACTGTCGGCGATGCCGCGCATCACCCTTCGTAGTATCTCTCGATACTCAGCGTATTCACCTTGTTGGGCCGCAGGTTCAGCCTCGGAGTACAGCCTCAGCACCTCGGCATCATTCCTGGCGAATCCATGGTTGGCCAGAACGGGTTTGACTGCGCCGACGATGCCCGTTTCCCAATCGATGAGCGTGCCATAGCAATCGAAGGTCACTGCTTCATATCGATCGAAATCCAGCATGGCGGCTCCAAATTTTCAGGAATTGGACATTTACAATTTACACCATGGAATCACGGCGCGAAACTCCGCCGTGATATACTCGCACGAGTCTCAAAAGGGAGGATCTACAGCTATGAAAACCCTGGATGCAATCGCTCGAGTTCTCGCCGCCGAAGGCGTGGAACATCTCAACGCTTATCCCTCTACCTCACTCATCGAGTCAGCCGCCGCCCTGGGCATCCGACCCATCATTTGCCGTCAGGAACGTGTCGGCGTCGGCATCGCGGACGGCTACACGAGAGTGACGAACGGCCGTCCGCCCGGCGCGTTCGCGATGCAATACGGTCCGGGCGCCGAGAACGCGTTCGCAGGGGTGGCGACGGCCTTCTCCGACGCCGTGCCGATGCTCCTGTTGCCTATGGGGCACCCGCGAGAGCGAGCCGGCGTTTTCCCGCACTTCAATTCGGTTCGCAGCTTTGGCGCGATTACCAAATCGGTCGAGCAGATTCAGACCGCCGAAAGCGCCGTCGACACCATGCGGCGCGCGTTTGCTCGCCTTAAGATGGGCCGCCCCGGACCGGTGATGGTCGAGATCCCCACCGATGTTGCGGGCCAGGAAGTCAGCGACAGCGTCGTCGAGGCCTACCGCCCAGTGAAGACGACCGTCGCGGGCGCGAATCCGCAAGCGGTTGCGGAGGCTGCTGAAGCGCTGATGAAAGCCAAGGCTCCGGTCATCTACGCGGGACAAGGCGCGCTCTACGGCGAGGCGACGGACGAGCTCGTTCAACTCGCCGAACTGCTTCAAATCCCGGTCGTCACGTCGATGGCCGGCAAAAGCGCTTTTCCGGAGACGCATCCGTTGGCGCTCGGCAGCGCCACTGGCGTCATGAACCGCGCCGCGTACCACTTCCTGCGCGATGCCGATCTGGTCTTCGCGTTGGGCTCCAGTCTGACGAAGCACTCGATGACGACGCCGATCCCCGAAGATAAGGTCTTCATCCAGGCCGCCGACGACTCGATCGACATCGGCAAGAACTACGACATCGATTACCCGCTGATCGGCGACGCCCGACTGATCGTCCGTCAGTTCATCGAAGCATGCAACGACATCGGTGTCTCGGGTCGCGACGGCTCGACCGCCGAGAAGATCGCTGCTTTGCGCCAGCAGTGGCTGGCGGAGTGGAACGCGAAGCTGACGTCTGCCGAGACTCCGATCACCCCATATCGTGTCATCAACGAGTTCATGAACCTCGTCGATCCCAACGACGCCATCGTGACGCACGACTCCGGCAGCCCTCGCGACCAGCTCATGCCGTTCTACCGTTCCGGCGGACCGCGCACCTATCTCGGCTGGGGCAAGTCCCACGGACTCGGAACCGGTCTCGGCCTCAACATTGGGGCGAAGCTTGCAGCTCCGGACAAGTTCACCGTGAACTTCATGGGCGACGCCGCCTTCGGAATGGTTGGTCTGGATTTTGAGACCGCCGCACGCAACAACATCCCCATCCTGACCGTGGTGTTCAACAACTCCACGATGGCGATCACCGCGGGGGCCATGGCAACCTCGCACGAGCTCTACAGCACTCGTGACATCGGCGGCAACTACGCCGACATGGCCCGAGCGATGGGCGGTTGGTCCGAAAAAGTCGAGAACCCGTCCGACGTCGCCGCGGCCATCAGGCGAGCCCGATCCGCCACCGAAAACGGACAGGCCAGCCTGCTCGAATTCATCACCAGCGAAGAAAGCGACTTTTCCCACCGAGCTCCGTTCAGCTAGTGCTGGAATCGCGAAAAAATGAAAACGTGGGGAGTGCAGAGGGGCGCGCCCCTTTGCAACGTTCCAATCGAGAAGGAGACTCATGACCGATGACGTACTGCTAGTAGAGCAAAACGGCTACGTAGCCACGTTCACCATCAACCAGCCGGAAAAGCGAAACTCGCTCAACCCGGAGATCCACGCAGGGATGGTCAAACACATCGACCGGCTTTCCGAGGAAGGCCAGACTAGGTGCCTGGTCATCAAAGGCCAGGGCGATCTGGCCTTCTCCGCGGGCGACGACCTGAAGCGCGCGCCCGGCGATCCTGGCCCACAGCCGGATCCGGACAAAGACCCTAAGCTGCAGTGGCCGCACCGGAAGACCGTCGAGGCGATCTTCGACGCGCCGTTCCCCGTGGTCGCGATGATTGACGGCTACTGCGTCGGCGGCGGCCTGGCGCTGGCAACCGAGTGCGACATGCGGATATGCACCGACCGCGCTCAACTCGGCATTCCGCCGTCCCGGCTGGGAATCATCTACGATTACGAACGCATCCAGGTGTTCATCGACCTGGTAGGCCCGGCGTTCACCAAAGAGCTGTTCTGCTCAGGCTTGCGAATCAACCCGCAACGGGCCCTCGACATGGGACTCGTCAACCAGGTCGTCAAACAGGAGGATTTGGAGTCCGAAGTCTACACGCTCGCCGATGAGTTCGCGCACAACGCCCCGTTGTCGCTTCGGGAGCACAAGCGCATCGTGAACACGCTTGTCCGTCGCAATTTCCAGGGTTCGGCCCTGACCGCCAAAGACATCGGGTCAATGCACGAAGCGCAACGCGTCGCCCGAGACAGCCACGACGCCAACGAAGGCCGCGTAGCCTTCGCCGAAAAGCGCACGCCGGTGTTCCTGGGGCGGTAGGTTAGCTACATTCTGCCCGGGACCGCTTGAGAACATCTCTGCGTATTGAGACGTGTGCCCCCAGGGAGATGACCAACGATGGAGAAGTTGACTCGGATTACCCGCGACCTTGCGGTCATGGGCGGCAAACCGTGCATCCGAGGCATGCGCGTCACAGTTGGCACGTTGGTGGGTCTCATGGCATCCGGCCACTCAATTCAGCGTATCCTCGACGAGTACCCGTACTTGAACGAGCCTGACATCCTTGAAGCGCTCGCATATGCGGCGTGGCGCGTCGGAGAAGTCGAGCCGCCGCTCAGTCTGGAATAACCGAAGTACCATCACAGATGACAACCTTCGTTGGCCTTCGCACTCCAAGCCACCCGCGCGTCAGCATGACATTACGAATCTGACGCGCCGCATACACTCACCACCGACGCCACAGATCCGCGTCAGTGCGGCCGCTATTCGCCCATGCGATCCTCGGATCGATCGTGCGGGTCAACGAGTTCACGATGAGCTCGAATCCCTGGCCGGACCAGGACCGCTCAGCCTCGATGTTGGCTGGCTCGTAGTCCGGCGCGCACCTGTCGTATCCGGCGTCCCTCGCCCACGACATGACGTGATTCAGCAGCGCCTTGCCGATGCCCGATCCGCGAACATCGTTTCGTACGAAGGCTCCTCCGTAACCGCCCCCGATTCCGCAGGCGCTCCCGTCCCCTCGCAGCGCCACAGGGAACAGCCTGTCGTTCGGCGGGGTGGGCGGGGTGCAGGTCGCCAAACCGATCGCTTCGCGATCGACATATGTAAGCCACAGCGCGTTGGCGGGGTCAGCAAGCCGCGCCTCGTGAATTTTCGTCGGGTCGGACTCGACCACGAGCGGCAGGAATGCCGGCGCCGACGCCAGATGTCGACGCAATCCCATCACGAGATCCATGACCGCGTCGATGTCCGCGGGACCCGCCCACCTCACATCCACGTCCTCCGAGGCGCCTACACTGGCGACGTGTCTCGCACCGCATCGAAGACGTTTAAGCCAAAACCCAGCGAATGCCATGCTTCGGCAACCTGGGCATCGCCGGCCGGCAACGATACCGCGTGCTTGAAGCAGCCATTTGCCACCCATCGCTCCGACAAACGGGCGTACATCAGCCGGTAAGTGTCTCGTGCGCCGACCTGATCGACCGCGTGCGCCAGATCATGACTGAAGGCCGTCCTGGCGACGTTGAAGAAACTGACGCTGCCGAGCAAGAATCCGGCCATTTCGCCGCCTCAGTACGCCGCAACACCGGGCCCCGACGCCATGCAGTTGCGCAGCACGGGCAAGGTCGAGCTCGGGTCTTCGTGGTCCGCGGGGAGCCATGGGGTGCGCTCGCGCCAGGCACGGTAACGAGCCGCGAGCAGATCGGCCGCGTCTTCCAAGTGGGCCGATTCGAACGGGACGACCTCAATCGCCATCGACGCACCACTGCGATCGATCAGGCAAGGTCCAGCAACACAGACGCAACGCGATCAACCGACCTATGTGGCGGACATCACCGAGGGCGCCGGTCTTGAAACCTGCCCGCAGCGCCAACATCACATGAACGCTTCCATGTACTTGATGTTGGAGGGCTCGGACTCGATCTCGCCGCGCTCGACTTGCTTGATCAGGCTCGTGATAGCGTCGCACGCGGGAGTCGGCACTCCGACCTCGACGCCGCGCCGCGCGACGTAGCCGTCGAGGAATTCGATCTCCGTTCTGCGCCCTTTCATCACGTCCTGAAGCATCGAAGGCCGTCCCGCGCCCAACTCCTTCGCGGTCTCGGCGAGGCGGGACTTGAGCTCTTCAAGCACTAGTGTGTCCTTCGCTGCATCTACGTACATCTGTGCCGGAACGCCGTTGATCGGCTCGATATGGACGCCGAGCGCAGCGCCGACTTGGACGACCTCTGCCCCGATCTTTACCGTGACGTCTACGACCCCCGGCGCCTCTCTCGATGCCGCCGATCCCAGACTCGTCAAAGCGCATATCGGGTTGGCCATCGAGTTGACGGCCAGCTTGGCCCATCGCTCACCCCAAAGGTTCGTCGTGACGTGCGTCGGACCGACCACGCTCAGCATCTCTGCCAGCGCCTTGATCCGCTCGGTTTCCATGCCGTTGAGCTCGCCGAGTTTGAATGCCATTCGGCTGGAGACGCTGGTCCGCTGCGGATTGCCTGGGTCGTACATTCCGGCCCCGAGCGTGATGACGCACCCGAGCGTCCGCGTGTAACCGGCGATGGGAGCGATCGTCTCGTCGTTGATTCCATTTTGCGCGGAAACGATGACCCCGGTCGGAGATAGGAGGCGCAGGATGAAATGCGTCGCCCAAACGGTGTCGTACGACTTCATGCTGAGAAAGATCAGGTCGAACGGCTCGGTGATGTTGCACGCTTCGCCGAGGTGCATCGCGTTGACCGGGACGGTAAACTCCTCGTCCGAAGCGGTCACCTCGAGGCCGTCGCGCTTCATCGTCTCGACGTGCTCCGCCCACTGGTCGATCAACGTAACGTCGTGACCGGCCCGCGTGAGGTACCCCCCGATCGTGCCGCCAATAGCCCCGACACCGAACACCGCGATCCTGTTAAACATGCCGAAGTCTCCTTAAAATCGTATTTGCTGCGTCGGCAACCAGTGTAGTTTAGGCACTGAAACCAGTCAACAAACGGGGTGATGGGCTGGCTTGGCCATGAACGGCCAGAGCGCCTCTGGTCTCGGCCTTCAAGCCGGACCCGGCGCCAGCCACGCCATGCTTGGCCATTGGCGATAGAAAAACGAGTGGTGCTGAAATATCTGTGTCATTCTGAGGCCGTAGCCGAAGAATCTGGTCGCCGAACACGCCCTGTCGCTTACAAAACACCAGATGCTTCTCGTTCCACCACAGGTTTCGCATCACGAGAAGCGCTGGCGCCACTTGACAGTCCATGACCATCAGACCGATCCCGGGCCATAAATCGGCACGCAAGGTCATGCGCAGGAGATCACTGGCGCCTCGTAGCCCAAGCCCGGTCTGGGCGTCCGCTGCTCGCAACGACGGCCCTGTGATATTCTAGGTTGCACACCCAACCGGCTCGACGCCGGGCGCGGAGTCGCAATGTTCGTAATCGGCACGGCAGGACACGTTGACCACGGCAAATCCACGCTTGTGGAGGCTTTGACCGGCATCGACCCGGACCGCCTGCGCGAGGAAAAAGAGCGCGGGATGACCATCGACCTGGGCTTCGCGTGGCTCAAGTTGCCCAGCGGCAACGAGGTTAGCATCGTCGACGTGCCCGGACACGAGCGCTTCGTGAACAACATGCTCGCAGGAGTCGGCGGCATCGACCTCGCGCTGCTTGTCGTGGCGGCGGACGAATCCGTCATGCCACAAACCCGCGAGCATCTGGCCATCCTCGACTTGCTCCGTATCGAGCGCGGGCTGGTCGCGCTGACGAAAAAGGACCTGGTCGAAGAGGACTGGCTCGATCTGGTCGTAGCGGACATCGAAGAAGCGCTTGAAGGCACGGCGCTTGAGGGGTCGGCCATCCTTCCGGTGTCGGGAACGACCAACGACGGCCTCCCCGAGCTCGTCGAGGCGATGGACGGACTGCTGGCCGAAACGACGCCCAAAAAGGACGTCAGTCGCCCCCGGTTGCCGATCGACCGCGCGTTCACGATAACGGGCTTTGGGACCGTCGTCACCGGCACGTTGATCGACGGTTCGCTGGAGGTTGGCCAAGAGGTCGAACTCGTCGTCTCGGGCCAACGCACGCGCATCCGAGGACTCCAGACTCACCGGCAGAAAGAAGAACGGGCCGAGCCTGGCACTCGCGTGGCCGCCAACCTCATCGGCGTCGGGCAGGACGACATTCGCCGAGGCGAGGTGCTCACGACTCCAGGTTGGCTTCGACCCACCGCCGCTTTCGACGTTCATCTCAGGGCAATACCCGAGGCGCCGCTCCCGTTGCGCCACAACATGTTCATCACTGTCCACACCGGATCCAGCGAGGTTATCGCTCGTCTACGACTGTTCGAGGGCGACCGCCTGTACCCGGGGGAAACGACATGGGCGCAACTCAAGTTGGAGTCTCAGCTGGCCGTGGCCAAGGGCGACTACTTCGTGGTCCGCTCGAACCTGACGACCCTCGGCGGCGGCAACATCGTGGACAGCCACGCTCGACGACCGAGGCGCAACCACCCGCCGACGATCGAACGGTTGCAGGTGATGGAGCGAGGGACCGATCGTGAAGTGCTGCTGAAGACCATCGAGATGTCGGAGCCCAGCGAATTCGTCGCGATCGTCAATCGAGCCAATCTGAACCCCGACGCAGCGAAATCCGAACTCGAGGCCATGGCTGCCGATGGCGAGGTTATCGTTCTCGGCAAAGGAAACGTTGTGTCCACTACGCGGTTCTACTCCGCCGGAGGCTGGTCCGCGTTGGGCGGCAAGACTCGAGACGCCCTCGGCGCCTATCATCGGCAATTCCCCTTGAGACTAGGCGCGCCAAAAGAGGAGTTGCGCTCAAGGCTAAGCCTCACTCCGCAGGTGTTCAACGACGCGCTCGTGCTCTTGAACAAGGGCGGCGTAACGACCGAGCGCGGGGCGTTGGTGGGATTGCCCGACCACAGACCCACGCTTTCTGACGCGGACGCCAAAGCCGTTGACGACTACATCAAGCTGCTGGAATCCGACCCGTACTCGCCACCCACGGATTCCCCGTTGCACGCCGAGATCGTCAGCCTGCTGGATGACGAAGGCAAGGTCGTCAAGGTCAGCGACAACGTCGTGTTCGCGTCGTCCGCCTACAAAGAGATGGTCGATAAGATATCGGCGCACATCAACGAACACGGCGAGGTCACGGTTGCTGACGTTCGCGACCTGTTCGGCACCAGCCGCAAGTACGCGCTCGCGCTGATGGATCACATGGACCACCAACGCATCACCCGCCGGGTCGGCGACGCGCGCGTGCTTAGATAGAACTTGCGAGGAAGTGTCGCCATGACCTCGGACGCCGCCCACCAATCCGACTCGCCACAACTCTGGATCACATTGAGCGCACATGGGTTGCCAATCTCCCAACTGTCGAGATTGCTCAGGGTCCTCCAAACCGCTGTACGTGAGGTCGCCAGCGACGACGACGACACACAACCTCGCCTCGAACAGCAGCACCAACCTCGGCTTCTACTGTCAGCGAACGTCGAAGAAGACCGATTGATATTGAGCGTGGCCTTCGCCGATCTCGGCGATTCAACCCCGTTGCCGGAACTGTCACAGTCGGTCTTCGTTCGGTTCATCGAGCACTTGGACCGATTCCTCCGGACCGGACCGCAACTCGGTTTATGGGGGCCCGTCGGGCGAAGCGCCGCTGTCGATGACGAGCCTGTGGTCACTCGACGATTGCGCGAACTTCACGCGGAACTGCGACATTTCTCCGGCGCCACGGTCAATTTCGGCGACCGATCGTTCGTCTTTGACGGCAACCAGGTCACGCTCGTATGATCGCGGGCGAAGGGCTTGAAGTAACCGTACGGCCAGTCCGCGCCGAGGACCATGCTGGTCTCGTCGACGTGTGGACGTGCCCCGGTGTCGTGAGAAACACGTTGAGACTGCCGTTCGGCGCGCCGGACCTGTGGGATCGTTGGAAACGGTTGCTCGCCGCTGCCAATCTGGGATCAGGCGTCTGGGTCGCTGAAGTCGATCGCCAGACCGTGGGCGTGATTGTTTTGACCTGCGGCGTCGATCTCCGTTCGCATTCCGCTAGGCTTGGCATCGAAGTGCACGACGACTGTCAAGGCAGAGGTGTCGGCCACGAACTGATGTCCGCGGCGGTCGATCACGCGGAGTCTCAGCTCCATATACGAAGAATCGAGTTGCGCGTCTTCGCCGTCAATGAGCCGGCGATCGCGCTGTACGAAAAGTTCGAATTCGAGATCGAAGGAACGCACCTGTCGTTCGGATTCCGCGAAGGACAGTTCGTCGACGTCTACAGCATGGCGCGGGTGACGGTCTGACCGTCGGCCGATCAGATTCCACCGGGGTGACACAGATGGAAATTGTCATACGAGCATCCTAAGCCGAGGACTACGAGGACCTCTACGCCGTTTACACCTGCCCTGGCGTCATGAGGAACACCGCCGGACTGCCGTTCGTGTCGCTTGACTATTGGCGGGACCGGCTGTCATCGACCGGTCCCGGCGAGCACATGCTGGTGGCGGTGACCGACGGCAGGATCGTCGGTTCGATCAACCTCCACTGCGGTCGAAACCGAATGGCGCACACGGCCGGCTTTGGAATGGGCGTCCACGACGATTTCCAAAGCCAGGGGATCGGCCGCCAGCTCATGGAGGCGATGCTGGACTTGGCCGAACAGTGGATCAACATCCGCCGCATCGAGCTCAACGTCTACACCGACAACGAACCGGCAATCGCGCTGTACGCCAGCCTCGGTTTCGAACGCGAGGGCACGCACCGAGCCTACTCCTTTCGCGACGGCCGTTACGTCGACGCGTACACCATGGCGCGGGTGAGGTTGTAGGCACAAGGTTAGTTGCGTTTGCTCCAGCGTTGCGGACTGCCGCATCCCCTGCAAGGACTGCTGTTGCCATGCAACGGTCGCTGACCTAACATACACGTAGCTGGACGATCGCCTAGTGAGCAAACAAGCTGAGTCAGAAACGGGCGGCCGATGAACCCGATCATCGAAAACAAAAGAGCCGAGATAGTGTCGTTGTGTGAGCAATTTGCTGTCCGAAGGCTGGAAATATTCGGATCAGCGACCCGCGACGACTTCAACCCGGCTCGAAGTGACGTCGATTTGCTGGTCGAGTTCGGCTACAGCGATACTTTGAGGGCGTTACAGCAGTACTTCGGCTTGAAGGACGCCTTGGAAGGTGTGCTTGGACGACCGGTCGATCTCGTGGAATCGACGGCGGTCAAGAATCCTTATGTCCGAAAAAGCATCGACGAAAGTCGTGAACCTCTTTATGCAGCGTGAACCGAAAGCGTATCTTTGGGATGCACGCGAAGCCACTGCCGCGATCGCAGAATTCACTGGGGAAAGAGTAGACAGGATTTGGATCGCGATCTCATGTTCCGCTCTGCTGTCGAGCGGCAGTTCGAGATTGTCGGCGAGGCATTGAATCAGTCATCGAAAATCGACAGCGATTTGGCGAGTCAAATACCGGATCTGCGCGAGATCATAGGTTTTCGAAACATCTTGATCCACGGCTACGCAACGATCAATCTGGACCGGGTTTGGCAAGCGGTAATCGAGGACTTGCCTAAATTGCGATCCGCTTTAGAGCGACTGCTCGACGCGTCGGATTAACGCGCCACGATGTGAATCGGCCGATTGTGCTCGGCGACCGCTAATCCGCCGCCGAGGCGAGATTCGATCGGGCGGCGACTCCACCCAGGGCGCGGCCGAGGTTGCGGGCGGTGTGGATCAGGCCAATGTGGCTGTAGGCCTGCGGGAAGTTGCCCAGAGCCTCTTTGGTCCAAGGGTTGATCATCTCCGAGAGCAACCCCACGTGATTTGTGTGGGACAGCAACTCCTCGAACGCTGCCTTGGCCTGCTGCAGGCGGCCAATGGCGATTAGGTTGCCGATGTACCAGAAGCTCAGGGTCGTAAAGGCGCCCTCAGTCTGTCCTCCCAGTCCGTCGTCGACCATCACCGGATTGTATCGACGGACGAGCGGGCCCGCCGCCAGCTCGTCGGATATGGCTTCCATCGTCGATGCTACTCGCGGATCATCCGCCGGCAGGAAACCGACGAACGGGATGACTAGGTTGCTAGCGTCCAGCGAGTCCGTGGCGTAGCGCTGAACGAATGCCTGCTTTTCGGTGCTCCAGCCGCGCACGAGAACCTCGGCTCGAACTGCGGCGGCGGCTTGTTGCCATCGCTCGACGTCGTCGTCGATCCCGAGCGACCGAGCAATCGCGATCGCTCGGTCCAGCACATGACTTTCGAGTAGACAAAGTGCTGCTTCGGCCCCCTGACCTCCCAGACGCCTCGATCTTTGTCGCACCAGTGATCGCAGATTAAGTCGGCGAAGCGTTTGACAAGAGACCATGCCTCATCCGACACAACGCCTCCGTTGGTCCGGAGGGTGTCGAAACAGAGGATGACCTCGCCGAAGACGTCGAGTTGGACTTGCCCAACTGCGCGGTTGCCGACTCGTACCAGCGACGACCCTTTGTATCCGTCCAGATGGTCGAGGCTGACGGGCTTCAACGATGAATTCGATTTGATGCCGTAGAGGATCTTGGGCTTGTCGGTTATTAGCCTGCATTGGTCAAGCAACCAGGTTGGTACCGCTCCGCCCGCTCGGCCTGCCCCATGCGAAACAGGACGTCCATGGTGAAGCTGGAATCGCAAAGCCATGAGTAACGGTAATCCCAGTTGCGAGAACCTCCGACCGCCCCCGGCAGCGAGGTCGTGGGCGCTGCGGTCACAGCGCCGGTGGGGGCGAAGATCATCAGTTGCAGCAACAGGAACGACCTTACGACTTCGTCGCTCCACCGTCCGTCATAGCCGATTTCGGATGCCAGCACTTCCCAATACATTCTGGTGTGCTCGAATTTCGAACGCGTCGCGTAAGACGAAACCCGCTGAGGACGCCGGGATCCGTACGCGAGTACGAACACCGCCTGTTCATCTTGCTCCATGGAAAATTCCGCGGTCGCCTGGTCGGATTTGGCATCCAGCCGAACTTCGGAGCATAGAGTCAAGGTTTGATTGCCGCCATGTGCAGTCACGCCGTCCGCGACGCGGGTCACATCAACTCGCGCTCGCCCATAGTCATGGCTTGGTTTGAAAACACAGCGCACGTTAACCGAACCTTTTGTGCATCGGACAATGCGGTGTATCTCGTGCGGTGCGCTTCCCGCCGACTCGGTAGACCGAACCGGCATGAAATCTGTCAGCGTCAACTCGCAGGTGGCGGTCGTGAAGCTGGTGACCAGGATGTTGGTGTTGGGTAAGTAGGCCTGGCTCGGGTGGAATGGCGTGACGGGCGCGATCTGAAACCGTCCGCCTTTGAGATCGTCGAGGATGGCGGCAAGGACGCTCGGTGAGTCAAAGCGGGGGAAACAGCACCACTTGTTGGAACCGTCGGTCCCAACAAGTGCCGCGGAATTCATATCGCCGATCAGGCCGTACTGGTCGATAGGCTTGTACACCGGGGATACACACTCTTCCCTGGCCTGGGCAGAGTCGGGAATCGGCCCCTGCTTTCGTCCACAGACCGTCAAGCTCCACTCTATGGCCAGCTTAACCCGCCCTTCAGTGAATTTATAGGGACGGAAGTACCTATCTAAATGGTCATTTTACGCTAGTACTCAGCCGGTGCCCGCATTCAAGAGACGCCTGTGCAGCAACACACGCCTGAGTCGGTGCGTTGGCCGGGAGCCCGGCGCGACCGCAGCACGGGCGAGGCTTCGGCCTCACATCGGATCCGCCGTCGTGAAGCGGATGGTCAGTTGGGTCGAAAACATTGCGGACGGCGATTATTTCGGACGCAAAGCCTCGGCGTTGCGGGTTTGAGGCCCGAACGCCGGCTTCGGCGGGTCGATTATTGTTGGGGGGTTGGAGTTAAGAAGAGCTTATTGGACTTAGGAAGCGAATTTCCATTCCAGCAAGCGGACGACTTCTGAAGTAGTAACCTCGGGGTAGGTCACGTGGCCACATGCCATGCAGGCGATGTAATAGCCATCGAAATCGCGACGGACCTGGCGGTCCCCACTGCACCGGGTGCAAGACTTGAACAGCACGTTATGCTCCTCGACGACATTCTGGGCGGCGACTACCTCGGACATTGGACTATACTCCTTCGCAGATTGTGAAAACTTATTCAAAGCCTCATAACTTTATACCACGCGTGTCAAGCGCCTATTAACGAATTGTGAACGTCCCGTTAACGTGTCGGCCCTGGTCTAGGCACGAAACACCAAGCCGCCGTTATGGATAATATAGGCGAATCCATCGTTTTACGCGACGATTTTTCGTCCGAGATCGTCCGAGGGTTTGCTGTTGTCGCAAGTATTGGCCGGTTACGAAATTCACCTTTATGCCAAATTGGTCGAAAATCGAAGACAGGGCCTGGCGCGCATCCGGTCACGCCCGGCCCTGATTTACGATAGATGAGTTTTGAACGTGGCTACCGAGGACGCTCCATGAACACGGTTACACCCATCTCGGCGTAATGATCGCGCAGCGCCGGGTCGTAATTACGGAAGTTTACCTTGACGTCGGTTCCTTTTAGCTGCTCGATGACGTGACGCACGCAATCGTCCACCGACTTGAGAGGATGACGCGGGTGCGCTTCGATATCGAACGTCAGGTCCGAGGGGCCCCATGTGAAACAGGTGACGCCCCGTTTGGCGAGCTGTTTCGCGTTGGTCACGGCCTTCAACGACTCAAGCTGCAGGCAAAGAATGCCGTGATCGTTCCACCACCGAGCGTACTCGAGCCTGTCCATGTCCCCGACGCCGTAGCGGAAGCTCCCGCCCATGCTGCGGTGACCGAACTGCGGGTAGTAGAACCACTTGATCGCCTCGTCGGCCTCCGCTTCCTCTTCGACGAGCGGCACCTCGAGCCCAAGCGGGCCCAAGTCGGCGATGTTGCCGGTGAGGTACGTGTGCCGCGTGTGCTTGATGCGGAACTGGACCGGCATCCCGAGCTCGTCGGCGATGCCGCAGAACTCGACCAGCCGCTCTTCGTTGTAGGGCGAGTGCTGCGCGTAGGAACTCAGGAAGTCGTAGGTGTCCCGACCAAGGATGTCTTCGATCTCGCTCTTGGTGGCTGTCAGCGGCGCTGATACGCCGATTACGCGATCGCCTCGAATGATTCGTTCTTTGAGCGTAGCTGGATCTGCCATGTGAACTCTCCCGCCGCGTACCCTGCGCTATGGTCAACGTGGTCTGCAACCGGCCACGACCGTTCTCCGACGTGCGATGGCCCAGTTGCAATGTTGATGAGGCGAACGACTCGCTACGGGTTAGCTCCAGGCAAGAAGAACTCGAACCGTTTCGGGTCTCCGTACCCTTGAATCTGGCCCGGCACGAGCCCCGGATACTCCACGGCGGATCGCACAATGACTTTGTTGAATTCGCCGATCTGCGGGTCCGCCAAGAAGTCATCGAGAGGCATCCAGAGGCACTCGGCGATCTCTTCTTCCTGTCGAGTGATCTCGTAGCTCTCTGCTGAGAGCCGGCAGACGAAGTAGATGTCCGACTTGCCGTAGCGGTAGCCGTGCCAGTGTCTGAAACAGGCCAGCGACTCAAACTTGGCTTGAACGCCGGTCTCCTCGAGAACCTCGCGCACGACACCGTCGACCATGTGCTCGCCTGGATGCAACGCCCCGCCGGGAAGCTTGTACCCCGGACCGCGGCCGCTTCCCATGCGGTATCGCTCCGACACGACCAGGATTTCCGAGTTGTCGTACAACACCACCGCTCCGGCGCCGATGTAGTGCGTCGCGAACGGCGGAACGAACGCCCCCGGCTCGATCTGCTGAGTCATCATCAGATACGCTTCGTTGGTGTGATGAAACTCAAACCCAGCCTCGGCGGCAACGGGCACAAGGGGAGCTTTCTCAAGCGGCAACTCGAGCCATGCGACCTTGTAGCCTTCCGCGGCCCATTCATCCATCGAAAAGGCGAGCTGCGTCCTAAAGCTGCGAGGCTCGTCGGGAAGGGCCAGCGGATCGACGAGTACTCCGCCGAATTGGTTGGTGTTGAATGACAGAATTTCCATGGTATCGGTGTGGGGTTCTCCTTTGCTGAGATGCCGACGGCGAGCCGGTAAACGAGCTCATCATCGGCCCGACCCGCGTCTCTTCAAAGCGCCGGTGTGCGCGGAGCCGGCTGCAAGTGAGAGGGTAGCAACGCGCATCGGTTCCGTCAACAAGCGTCGTCGTGTCGGCTCAGGCCGCCGCTGACAATAACTAGATGACAACACCTCGGCGCGGTGATGCCCGCACGTCGCGCTGTCAATACGACAGCAGACGCCTGACGCGGCGTCGGTTGATCAGATCCACTATCGTGAAAGCGGATCGAGTAAGGTCGGCGTGACCGTGATCAACGACATCGTGGAGCCGCGTGACCCTCGACACTTGCGTGACATGGTTGATCAGGGTTGGCCTAGGGCTCGGCGCCTCAACGCGTCGAGTCGTGCTCTGGCTTTCTTCGCGATAAGCACAAAAGGTAGAGCCGATAATTACATGTCATTCAGAGGCCGCAGCCGAAGAATCTGGTCGCAGAACACGCCCCTTTGCCTACACGACCCCAGATGCCACTCTCTCCTTGCGGAATCATCAGCAGGGCGGGCCGCGGGGATCAACACGCCGTCATTCGACGGCAAACGGCATGCCGCGTTCTGACAACCCGCGACACGGCCCCAAATCCGATCACCTGTGCTTCACGACCATCTGAAGCTGCGTCGATGGCTGACACAGCGCCTCGAACGCCGCCTGGATGCCATCCAGTGGCAGCAGGCTCGCATCGTCGATCAGTGGCTCCATCGAAACCTTGCCCGTGCGAATCAGGTCCAATGCGATTCGCCAGTCTTCAGGCTGAGACCCGAACGACGCCTGAACGCCTACCTCACGAGCCATCCAGTCCGGCGGCAGGAGCTCGGTTGGCTCCCATGTGATTGCCACAAGCATGACCTGGCCGTTGCGACGGACCATCTGGAGAGCGTCGTCGAGGGTGCTCTTGGCCGCCGCGCACTCGAATACGATGTTGGGACCGAGGCCGTCCGACAGCTCGACCATCCGCTCAATCACGTCTGTTTCCGTCGGATCGATGACCGCGTCCGCGCCCAACCGGCGGGCCGCCTCCGCCCTAGCGGGAGCGGGCTCTGCTACGAATACCCGCGCGGCGCCGGCAGCCCTCGCGACCTGCATGCAGAGCAGACCGATCGGCCCCGCGCCCAGGACCGTCACCGTGTCTCCAAGACACATCTTCGACAGCCGTACCGCGTGCACGGTCACCGCGCACGGCTCGCACATCGCTGCAGCTTGGCTGGAGACGCCTTCCGGGATCCCGATCGGCTCCCATTCCTCCATCACAACCTGTTCGGCGTACGCTCTGACCTTGTTGAGCGGAAACCCTTCGTTGCGATAGTTGAAGCGGGGTCCTCTGGCGGTTGCGAGCGTGGGGGGCGGTTCTCCGCCGCCGCCAACGATCCGATCTCCGACCTTCCAACGCTCGACGCCCTGGCCTACTTTGGACACCACGCCGGAGTACTCGTGGCCCAGCACGGAGCCCGGCGGGGCGATGTCGTACAAAAATGCGTGGACATCGGTTCCACAGATGGCGCAGAACTCGACATCGACGACCACCTGCCCGGGTCCGGGCGTCGGGTCGGCCATCTCTTCGATCGCGAATTGCTGGTTACCTTTGTACACGGCGGCGCGCATAGGTTCACACTCCTGGGAGGATGAGGCTAGGTTAACACCTGGGCGACGGGAGTCAAGACGCCGCAGCGAGCAACGGATTCTGGGACAATTCAGTGAGCTCTGACGCTCCCAGCTTTGGTATCTGCTCCTGTTGCGGCTGCCACGCCCCGTAGCCAAGCCTTGGCAGCGCGTGGGGACCGGTGGCGCACCACTTTCAGATGCGCGAATCGCGGCTCCCAGAACAACTCGCGGAACTGCCGTCGTATCCGCCAGTGGGTCTTCAACACCCACAAGAACAAAGACTCTCTGGTGAAGAAGTGGTCCAGCAGATTCTCTTTGTTGCCGTTCCAGAGCTCGATGCGGAAGATCCCTCGACGAAACGTCCTGATCGTCAGTCGCCACAGAACCACCGGAAACGGATAGTCCAGCCACACCAGCGTCGTCGCCCTCGGCCACGCGACCTCTCGTGCGACACTGTAGTTGCCGTCCGCCACCCACCGGTCGCCGCTCAGCGCCTCGGCGATCGACTCACGGAACTCGTCGTCGGGCGTCTCCGCCCAGTTCGGCCCATGTCGCAGCGCATCGAACTCGACGTGCGGCACACCCATCGTCAGCGCCAACTCCATCGCCATCGACGTCTTGCCCGCGCCGGACGTGCCCAGTACGATGATGCGCTTCAGCGGTCCGGCTTGGGGTTTCTTTGTGCGTGGGCTGCAATCCGGGCTTGGCACAATGTGGAGCTTCCTCGTGACTTCGTGTCGGGCGCAAAATCCGGTCAAGGATGCTGTGCCCATTCGTCCATTCGGCGGGTAACGAGTAAAAAATTGAAGATCAAAAGATCCAGAGGGCCGGACCGACGAGCGTGAACTTGTCCGGCGTGAGTAAACAAACCGGCGAGGCGAGACTCATGTCGAATCGGCGTCGGTGGACTTAGTCTCTCGAACTTGTTGTTGAGACACTCTCAACGCTTGGGTTCGAGCCGCCCAGAACTTCAACTGTTCGTCGCGGCTCAAATCCCCGATCTCTTTTCGCAGCTCTCCCGCTCCGCGATGCATCATCTCAACGCAATCAAATTCCTTCTTCATAATCCAGAACCTCGAGTGGAGAGTAGATCCCTATCTAGTCGTACCCCTCCAGAATGTTGACCGCATTGAACAACGGAATCTTTTGGAAGTGGATAATGTGTCTGAAATTCCAGCTTACCACCAGGGCGCATCTCGCTGTTGAGGCGATTGCCACGTGCAGAGCATCTTCTGATTGCCCGGAGGTCAAGATACCAGCTCTTATATACGCGTTTTGAAGCGATACCGTCTCATCGGACACGTCAGCCACTTCCGTGATGTCCATTAGGCTGTCGAAAAGTCGTTGAACCTGATCGGGCGCACGAGACACCTCATATTGAGCCACCGCAGAGGTAACGAGTAGGAACCTGCCGTCCCGAACTTCGTTAAAGAACGCACGACTCGCAGACTGAAATTCGGAGTCGAACACTCCTCCGTAGACCGACGTATCTGGATATACCCGGATTGGCGGCATCAGAAGTCCCCTAATCCGCCGCGGGCACGCTCTCGGCTTCCGTCGCCTCGGCAAGCGCCGGGAGGATATCGCGGAGGTAGTCACCGGTGAGTGACGCCTCGATGTCCGTAATGTGCTCCGGGGTGCCCTCGGCGATGACCTCGCCGCCCTTGTCGCCGGCGCCCGGACCGAGGTCGACGATCCAGTCGGCGCTCTTGATCAGGTCTAGGTGGTGCTCGATCAAGACGACGCTGTTGCCGGCGTCGACGAGGCGATGCAGCACCCGCATCAGGTGCGCGCAGTCCTCGAACGACAGACCCGTGGTCGGTTCGTCGAGGATGTACAACGTCTGGCCCGTGGCGCGCTTCGAGAGCTCGGTCGAGAGCTTCACGCGCTGGGCTTCGCCGCCGCTCAGGTGAGTCGCAGGCTGGCCGAGCCGGATGTAGCCGAGGCCGACGTCCTGCATGGTTTGGAGCTTGTTGCGGACGCGCGGAATGTTCTCGAAGAACTCCAGCGCCTCGGTTACCGTCATACTCAGCACTTCGGCGATGTTCTTGTCCTTGAACTTGATCTCCAAAGCTTCGCGGTTGTAACGCTTGCCGTCGCAAATTTCGCACGGCACGACGACGTCCGGCAGAAACTGCATCTCGATGTTGATGTGCCCGTCGCCAGAGCACGCCTCACATCGGCCGCCCTTGACGTTGAACGAGAACCGGCCCGGCTTGTAGCCGCGCGTCCTCGCGTCCGGAACCGTCGCGAACAGCTCCCGTATGGGCGTGAACGTTCCTGTGTAGGTGGCCGGGTTGCTCCGCGGCGTGCGCCCGATCGGCGACTGATCGATGTTGACAACCTTGTCGATGTGTTCGATCCCGTCGATGCCGTCCGACTCGCCCGGACGGTCTCGGGAGCGATAGAAAATCTGGGCCAGCTTCTTGTACAGGATTTCGTAGATGAGCGTGCTCTTGCCCGATCCGGAAACGCCGGTGATGCACACGAGCTTTCCGAGCGGAATGCGCAGATCGACGTTCTTGAGGTTGTTCTGCCGAGCGCCCCTCACGACGATCCCTTTGCCGTTGCCTGGTCGTCGCGCATCCGGAACCTCGATCGTTCTTGTGCCGTCCAGGTATTGCCCCGTGATCGACTCTGGAGCCTTGATAATGTCGTCGAGCGGTCCGGTGGCCACGATTCTGCCGCCGTGCTCGCCGGCGCCAGGTCCAAGGTCGACGATGTGGTCGGCGGCTCGCATGATCGCTTCGTCGTGCTCGACGATGATCACCGTGTTGCCGAGGTCTCTGAGCCCTTTCAGCGTCGTTATCAGCCGGTGGTCGTCCGCCGGGTGCAGCCCGATCGACGGCTCGTCGCAGACGTACAGCACGCCCATGAGCCCTGAACCGATCTGCGTCGCCAACCGGATGCGCTGCGCTTCGCCGCCGCTGAGGGTCGACGCGGTGCGGGACAGCGTCAGGTAGTCGAGGCCGATGTTCAGCAGGAACCTTAAACGCGCGTCGATCTCTTTCAGAATCTGTGTCGCGATCGTTCGTTCGCGTTCGGTCAAAATATCGTCCGGCGATACCCCGTTTGTCGATGGAATTTCGCCGCCGATAACGTGAATCCACTCGAGTGCGGCCGAGATCGACTTGTCGGTCATGTCCATGACGTTGATGCCGCCGATGGTCACGGCCAGCGCCTCGGGTCGCAGCTTGGCGCCGCTGCACTTCGCGCACGGCCTCGCCGCCATGTAGCGATCGATCTCTTTGCGCATTCCTTCGGATTCGGTGTCGCGATACCGGCGCTCCAGGTTGTTGATAACACCTTCGAAGCTGGTGCTCCACCGATAGGTTCGACCCCGTTTCGTGTGGTGTGTGACCTTGATCTTCTTGCCTTTGGTGCCATAGAAAACGACGTCGAGTTGCTCCTGAGTCAGGTCTCCAAGAGGGCTGTCAACCGAGAATTCGAACGCCTCGGCCAAGGAAGAAAGCTGGCTAAGGTACCACGGCGATATCGAGCCTGTTCGAGCCCACGCCTGGACGCCGCCTTGGGCGATGCTCATCGTCTTGTCGGGAACGACGAGGTCTGGGTCGATCTCAAGCTTGTAGCCCAATCCGGTACAGGTCTGGCAAGCGCCGTGAGGGTTGTTGAAGCTGAACGTTCGCGGTTCGAGCTCACCCAGGCCGATGCCGCAGTGAACGCACGCAAACTGCTCCGAGAACAGCAGCTCCTCGCCGTCGATCACGTCGATGAGCACTGTGCCGTCCGCCATCTTGAGCGCTGCCTCGACCGAGTCGGCGATTCTGGTCGTCTCTGCGCCCTCGCCGGCGACCAGACGATCCACGACGACTTCGATCGTGTGCCATTTTTTCTTATCCAGGTCAAATTCTTCGGAGAGGTCGCGGGTTTCGCCGTCGACGCGAACCCTGACGAATCCCGAGGAGCGAGCCTGCTCGAAGATCTCTTTGTGCTCGCCCTTGCGACGCCGAATCATCGGCGCCATGATCTGCATTCGGTTGCCGTCGGGCAACGACATCACGGCGTCCACAATCTGCTGGACGGTTTGGCGTTCGACCGGACGCCCGCACTTGTAGCAGTGAGGCCTGCCCACCCTCGCGTACAGAAGACGAAGGTAGTCGTAGATTTCTGTGACGGTCCCGACCGTGGATCGGGGGTTGTGGGAGACGCCTTTTTGGTCGATGGAGATCGCGGGCGACAGACCGCCGATGTAGTCGACGTCCGGCTTGTCCATCCGGCCCAGGAACTGCCGGGCGTATGCCGACAAAGATTCGACGTAACGCCGCTGGCCCTCGGCGTAAATGGTGTCGAACGCCAGCGAACTCTTGCCGGAGCCGGACACCCCGGTGATAACAATCAACTTGTTACGCGGGATGGTCACGTCGACGTTTTTGAGGTTGTGCTCGCGCGCGCCCTGTACAACGATATTCTCTAGCGGCATATTCTCAGTGAGCCTCCGATGTCGCGTCTACAAGCCAGCTACAGGGCAACTCGAGCGGGTTCAGCAGTCGAGCCGGCGGCAACCCTCCGAACGCCAAACAAAAGCCGATGCGGAGGGGATAAAGCTGGGCTCTGCCAGAGTAGATTCTACCATTTGAGACGGCCGTCTGTCAGTCTTTGGTGCATGGGGTTTGGATCATTTGTTCTTAATTATCGAGTCGATTCGTTCGGCTGGCGCCTCAGTCGCCGACGCGGGTCCGGATACATCGAAAACCGCGCTCGTGTCTGAACATTGGCGTCATACGGATGGCCTGAGCGTTGACCGGACCAACGTCCGAATTGGTCGTTCAATGAAGCGATTCTAATCGTCTCGGTCAATTCGTCAGGGTCGACGAATTTCTCAATACAGAACGCTGCGCATTTTGTCGAGCAGACTTCTCCACAGTTTCGGTGAAACCCGAGACCTTTTCGCACAAAGCGCAAACCGCGACCTACTTCGTTTCGTATTTGTTGTGAGGAATTGACGAGGGGCGCGAAATGCCGAAAAGCCGCTGAATCGGTTGAGTCGAAAATGTTCGCAAGAACGTGACAAACGCCATCTACAAAACGTCGCCTCGCATGGATATTCTTGTATCCCGCGTCACCTTCGGCATATGATGTAATAAGAACATCGGGAGGAGGGGACGATGCCGGACTTTCAGATTGTGGCACTGAACGAAGCAGTTACACAAACCAATCTGACCGGAAAACGTGGAGAAATTGTTCGGGAGTATCTCGGCTATATCGAACAACTCCGTGATGGAAGCGCCGGAGTGCTTCACGCCGATGAAGGCGAGACGACGGCTGCCATCAGGCGGCGACTCGGTTCGGCCGCCGAACTGGCCGGGCAAAAGCTCGTGGTCAAAAGGGTCGGCGGAGCGGTGTACTTCTGGCAGGAAAATAACAAGGGCAAACCCAGCCGACGTGGCAGGCCTCGAAGATCGGGGAAATCGTAGAGCTTAGCGTCTGAGTGTCCCCGACTCGCGATCTCTCTGCCAACGCCTGAAAAAAGCCCTTGCCGCCCACGGACCGCCGTGCCGCTCCGACATCGTCGCGATCTTGCGCAGCTCGCTGATCCCGCCCGTCCACACCACGTCGGGCATGATGTAGTCGGCGAGCCGTTTCTCGAAGATCGGCACGAAGTCGTACCGCGTAAACAGTCGCTCTCCGACACAGATCGGCGCGGCGACGTTTTGGCGCACTTGGGCCAGCGCCTCGTAGCTCTCGGGCGGCACGGGCTCCTCGTACCAGCCGACTTCGTACTCGGTGAGCCGGTTGCCGATGCGGATCGCCGTTGGCACGTTGTAGTGGCCGTGGGCGTCGATCAGCACGTCGACGTTCATGCCGACCGCGTCGCGGACCGCGGCAACCCTCGTCATGCCCAGCTCCTCGCCCTCGGCTGAGATCTGGCCGGACACGTATCCAGTGTGGAACGGCTCCATCTCATGTGTGAACGGGTCGAATTTGATCGCCGAATATCCCGCGGCAACCGTTTCGGCCGCGGCTCTGCCGTAATCCTCCGGCGTCTCGCAACCCGTGAACCAACCGTTCGCGTACAACGTGATCGAGTCCCTGAACCGCCCGCCGAGAACATCGCAAATCGGCTTGCCCAACGCCTTGCCCTTGATGTCCCACAGCGCGATGTCGATGCCGCGATCACGGCCGTCACCAGACCCCGACTGCCCAGGTAGGTGTAGCGACGGAATATCTTGTGCCACAGCCGGTCGATGTCGAACGGGTCTTCGCCGATCAGCGCCTCGCGAACCTGGTTGATCGTGCTGGCTACCACCAAGCTGCCGCCGCCCAGGTAGTTGGTGGCCTCGCCGAACCCCGATATCTCCTCGTCCGTGTCGACGCGAACGAAGGTCCACGTTCGACCCGAACGCCGTGAGTACTCGGTGGGCTGAGTCGGAATCGGAGTGACGTCGGTAATCTTCATCGTGGCTCTCCCCGTGAATTCGGTCGGAAATCTCGTGGCCGCTTCCGTCGCAACCGCTACGGCCTTGCGTCACTTCCGTCCCTTGTGTCCTTCGTGCCAAGTCTATCGCATGGACAACGAAGACGACCACAGCCCATCACTGTGCGCCATGATAGAATCCAGGCGCGAATTGAGATCGATTAGGAGCCTCACGATGCCAGCGGACCGAATATCCGACGAAACCATCGCCCGTTACCGGAACGTCGTGGTCGCCACAGTCTACGGCGGCGTTATGTATCAAGGCTACGAGCCGTGCTTCATGCGAGGCGTGAAGCCGTACACGCCGGGTCGACACCTGGTCGGGCGAGCCAAGACGCTGCGGTTTGTTCCGCCCAGGCGAGACATCCAGCGCGAGACGCAGGCTCTGGGCGCAGATTCGCCCGAATACGTTGCCATGGGGTCATGCGGACCGGGCGACGTCATGGTGATGGACGCGATGGGCAAATCCTGGGCGTCTATCGGCGGCGACGTCAAGTTGCTGCAGCTCAAGTTGACCGGCGCTGCAGGCCTGGTCACTGACGGCGCGATCCGAGACCTCGACGCGGTCAAAGAGTACGGCTACGGATTGTTCGCGGGCGGAAGAACAGGCGCGGTCGGAATCCCCGACGCCTGGCCGCTGGAGCCCAACGCGACGATCCAGTGCGGCGGCGCAGCCGTTCGCCCCGGCGACCTCATCGTGGGCGATGACGACGGCGTGGTCGTTGTGGCGGCTGAGATCGCCGAAACGGTCATCGACTGGGTCGAGGAGCACGAACGCGCCGAGGAGTACATCAAGGCGCTGATCGAAAAGGAAAACGTCTCGCCCGGCAAGTACTACAACGCCGAAAACTTCGAGCGACTCGCCAAAAAGCGCCCATGGGAGTCGTCAAGCTAGACGAACACGACGCTCAACACAGAAACGGCTCAGAGGCGTGATGGCCCCCGGATGCAGTACTTTGACTGAAGTACTATCGGATGGCGCCACATCCGACATGTAGGAATCCAGAGGAATTCGTCCTCTGGCAGGGGGCCTTTGGTGGACGTGCCCCAAAACCAACTACCTGTCGGGGCGGTCGGGGCGGTACAAGTCAACCAATCATAACGGCATCGTTGCGACTCAGAAATCCGCGGCACGATATCGCGCCCAGTCGTGAGTTGAAACCAACCACGGAGGACCGCATTTGACAATCGGATGGGGGATCATCAGCACCGGGCGTCACCCGGATGTCAAAGTCGTACCGGCGATGAAGCTCGCCGCCGACACGAACGTGGTCGCCGTCTACAGCCGCGATCTCGGCCGGGCATCCGCCTTCGCCGATCGACACGGTGTCGGCAATGCATACGACTCGCTGGACGCGCTGCTGAGCGACCCCGGCGTCGACGCAGTGTTCATCTCGTCCCCGAACTCGTTGCACGCTGAACAGACCATCGCGGCCGCCAACGCTGGCAAGCACGTGCTCGTCGAAAAACCGATGGCGGTGAGCGTCGACCAGGCGTCCGAAATGGTCGGTGCGGTGCGCGACAACGGCGTCAAGCTCGGCGTCGGCTTTCACCTGCGCTTCCATCCCGGTCACATCAAGGTGCGTGAGCTCATGGAGCAAGAGGTGGTCGGCGTCCCGTCGATGGTCCAGGGCCAGTGGTGCCTTGGCCAACGCGGCGCCGTGCAACCGCCGACCAGGACCGGTCTCAGCGCGTGGTGGGGAGACCCGGCCATGATCGGCGGGGCGTCGACGCTCATGGGCACCGGCGTTCACGTGATCGACTTGCTCCAGTATCTGACTGGCAGAGCAATCGCCGAGGTCTCAGCGCTCACCGACGGCCAGACTCCGGAGCGACCCCTCGAACAAGCCGCGGCGATCGTCCTGCGATTCGACGACGGCACGCTCGGGAGCATCACCGTTGGCCGCCGTATGCCCGACACCGAAAACGACGCGATGATCTACGGCAGCGACGGCCGCATCGTTCTGAGCGGCACCGTCTGGGAATCGCAGACCGGCAGCCTCGACGTTACGAGCGAGACGGTCGAGCTCACCGAGGACTACGCGCGTGAGCCGCTCGAACTCTACCGGCTCCAGATCGAAGCCTTCAACCGCGCGGTTGCCGGCGACGGCGAGTTCCATGCTTCCGGCGAAGACGGTTTGAGCGTCGTTCGCGTGACCAGCGCCATCATCGAATCCGCATCCACCGGGCGCTCGGTGAAGATCGAACCAACCGCCGTCTGATCCATCCTCGACCGACCCAGGGAGATTGCCATCGGAAACCGTTGGACCATCCTCGGCGTCCTCTGCCTGACCCGCGTCGTCATGGGGTTCCAGTTCCAGTCGGTCGCCTCGGTGTCGCCGTTCCTCGTCGACGATCTCGGGGTCAGCTACGCTCAAATCGGCACTCTGATCGGTCTGTACATGCTGCCCGGCGCGGTCATCGCGCTCCCCAGCGGCGTGTTGACGTCCCGGTTCGGAGACCGACGCATGGCGGGCTACGGCCTCGGTCTCATGGGCGTAGGCGGCGCGATCATGGTGATCGCCGACGAATACAGCATCGTGTTCGTCGGCCGGTTGACCAGCGGCGTTGGCGGCGTGATGTTCATGGTCGTAATCACGAAAATGGTGACCGACTGGTTCGCCGGCAAGGAAATCCGGATCGGCCTGGGCATCATGCTCACCACATGGCCGTCCGGAATCGCCCTCGCGCTGCTGACCCAGAACGCTTTGGCCGAGTCCCTATCCTGGCACTGGGTGATGCTCGTGACTTCCGGCGTCAGCTTCCTCGCGATGGCGGCGCTGATGTCGGTCTACAAGCCTCCACCCGGGTCAGCCGCCGTCCAGCAAGGCGGGCCGGGTCTCCTCGCAATCCCCAGACGTGAGCTGGTCGGCGTGTCGATAGCCGGAATCGCCTGGGGCGTCTTCAACGTGGGGTTCGCCCTGTTCTTCAGCTTCAGCCCCGCGTTGCTGGCGGACCGCGGCATGTCCACGGCCGGAGCTTCATCCCTGGTCAGCCTCGGAATGTGGGTGACCGTGTTCTCCGTGCCGCTCGGCGGGCTTTTGGCGGAGCGGACCGGTCGGCCCAACACGATCGCGGCAGTCAGCGCGATTGCCTCTGGAACGACGCTCGCGCTCATGCCCGTCTTCGACGCACCGATAGCATTCGTGGTCGCGTTCGGCGTGGGCATCGGCGGCGCCGGAGCGATCATGGCGATGTCGGTCCAGGCACTCAGCCCCGAAAATCGAGGACCGGGAATCGGCTTGTTTTTCACCTGGTACTACGCCGCTATGGCCGTCGGCCCGGCCGTGGCTGGCAAGGGACGGGACATCACCGACAGCGCCGCCACACCCGTGTTGCTTGGCGCTTCGATGTTCGTCCTCGTCATCTTCTTGGTGGCGGCATTCCAGGTCCACCAATCCCGCAAGGGCCAACCCGCTCCGCGCTCAACCCCGTAGCCGTCACCGCCGGCCGCCTGCAAGCCTGGTCGATTCCGGCAGCGCTCGAAGTCGAAGCATCGCCGCGACGCCGACCACAGGACCCAGCGCCAGCATCGCAAACGCGAGCGACCAGCCCACCGAGTCGACAACCATAGGCACGAGTTGAATCGAGAATAGCGTCAGCAGGAAGCCCATCGCAGTTTGCATCGTCAGCGATGTGCCGACGTACTGCGGCGGGCTGAGCTCGGTGATCGCCGCCGAGAACTGCGCCGAGTCCGCGACCACGGTGAACCCCCAAACAAACAGAACTGAAACCAGCAGCCACAGCGATGCGTCGAACAGCATCGCTGCCGAAAGCGCGGAGGCGCCGCTCACGACCATCGCCGCCGACGTGATCGCGGTACGGCCCCACCGATCGGCCAGTACCCCGCCGACGACGCTGCCGAGTCCGCCGACGGCGATCACGCTGAACGCGATCGTGCCCGCGAGCGACGCCGTGCTTCCCTGGCCCTCCAGTGCGCCGACAAGGAATACCGGAACCCAGGTCCACATCGCGTACAACTCCCACATGTGGCCGAGATAGCCGAGATTTGCCAACCGCGTCCCCCGCTCGGCCAGAAGCCTGAACACCATCCGAGGATCGAACGGCGCCGGAGCCGACGAAAACGGCCCGTCCCTCACGAACGCCAGAACGATCGCTCCGCCGGCAACCGAGAGCGCCGACGACAGCAGGACCACCTGACGCCACGGGAAGTCTGTCAACGACCGAACGAGATGCGGCGATGCCGACCCGATGGTAAGCGCTCCGACGAGCAGTCCAACAGCGACGCATCGATAACGCATCGATAACGCATCGACCACGTCGCCGCCAGCTTCATCCCGGGCGGATAGACTCCGGCCAGGAACACGCCGGTCATGAACCTCAACGGAATCCCGGCCCAAAGGCCGACGGCGAAGATGGCGAATGCCGCGTTGGACACGGCCCCGAGCAAAGCCGACGAGGCCAGCAGGCGTCGACTGCTGAGGACATCAGGCAGGTTCAAGAAAGCGGCGACGAACGTCCCTACGACAAACCCGATTTGCACCGAGCTGGTGAGCCACCCAACTCCGCCCGACGACAGCTCCCACTCCTGCTCCAGCGTCGGCACAACCGCCGACGCGCTGAACCACAGCGTCATCCCAAACAGCTCTGTGAGCGCCAGAAACCCCAGCGCTCGCCACTGGGCGGGCGTGCCTTCTGTGTTGTCAGCCGACCGTGTAGCCAATTTGCCGTCCCGGTCTAGAAAGTTTCGGTGCTCTGGTTTGATGCGGCGAGATTCGATTCGAACCTAACGCGGCTGTAGAAGAGTCGCAATTCGCGAAGAGTAGAACTGGGCTAGTTCTGCGCAATCATTCGGAACAATGGGCAGGCGCCCAAACGTCCGCCGTCCAGCCGTAGGGGCGGGTTCCAAACTCGCCCGCGTGTTTCGCCTCGACACATGTTTGACATGATGGTAATACGTCGCATTTGATGCCGTATCTCTATGTTATCACTTCGCCAACGTCCCGGGAGGGTTTGCAACCCTCCCCTACGGATTGCGTCGCATCAGCCGCGATTGGTCACGCACGCGTCTCAGACCGGAGAGCCATTGCGATCAAGATCGACGGCAACCGCTCGCGAGTACGATCCACACAGACACTCACAATATTGAACGGGACAGAATGCCTGCCGTCCAATCGTAGGGTCGGGTTTCAGAGCCTGTCTCATAAGTCGCCGCGAGCCTCTCAAAACGTCCAAAATCGCGATTCCGATACGTCCGCCAGGCACGACAACCCCGCCGCATTACCGACGAATAGGCCCTGTTCACGACTTCTGAGACGGGCTCTTCAAACCCGCCCGCGTGTTTCGCCTCGATACATGTTTGGCATGATGGTTATACGTCGCGGTTGAGGCCGCATATCTATCTTGATGCCAGGCCGACGTTTCGGGAGGGTTTGAGACCCTCCCCTACGGATTGCGTCGCGATTGGTCACGTTGAGGTGCGACATTGCCGCACCTCGCTACACCGGCAGCTCGTCCCAGATGAGGCGGTAGCTGTGCAGGCGCGACTCGGGGATCAGGCCCTCTTCGGCGGCCGCGTCGACGGCGCAGCCGGGCTCGGTCACGTGCATGCAGTTGCTGAAACGACAGGCGGCCGCCACGGCGTCGATCTCCGGGAAGTACGCGGGCAACTCGCCCAGCGTCAGCCCGGCCATACCGAACTCGCGGATGCCTGGCGTGTCGGCGACGTATCCGCCACCGTCGAGCTTGAGAAGCTGTGCGCGCGTCGTCGTGTGCCGGCCCTGTCCGCTGAAGTCGCTGATCTCGGACGTGCGTAGCTGTAGGTCCGGTTGCACCGCGGACAGCAACGAGCTCTTGCCCGTACCTGATAGGCCGACGACGACAGTGGACGACCCCTCCAAACCTTCACGCAACTCGTCTACGCCAACACCGGTGACGGCGCTGGTGCGCAGGATGTGGCAACCTAGATCGACGTATGGCTGTAGGGCTGCGTGGTACTCCGATTCGTCATCGATCAGATCGACTTTGTTGATGCAGATGACCGGCAAAATGCCGTTGCGCTCAGCGGCGATGAGGTACCGGTCGATCAGTTCGAGCCAGATGTCAGGCTCGCGCCACGACGACACGATTAGGAGCTGGTCGACGTTTGCCGCGATGACCAGTTGCCGCGGGGCGAGGATCGGGTCCGGCCGGCTCAGCAACGTCGTACGCGGCAGCACGGTCTCCACTACCCAGCCGCCGGAGCCGTCTTCGGCGACGAGCACGCGGTCGCCGACGGCAACGGGATTCAGGAAGCCGGTGTCGAGCTCGGTCATCAGACCGCGAACAGTGCAGTCCACCTGCTCGCCATCCATCTCGACTTGCGCGGAAAGTCCCGCCGCCGAGATGACCAATCCCTGGCGTCCCAGCGGGGTTGCAGCCGTTTCATCGGTGGCGTCATCGCGTGCCGGGGTTTGGAACGCAGCTTCCTCGACCATCCGACGTCGGTCCTGCTCGTCCCTGGGCATGACGCGCTCCAGCGGGTCGAAGTCGTGCTCGTCTTCGGGGCGATACGCCTCGTCGGTCCAGTCCTTGCGGCGAACGTGGCCGCGGTTGTTCTTGCCGGTTCTCCTGAACCGCTTGTTTACGTTGCTGATCTGTTTTCTCCGGGAGCTTCTTTCGACGTTCCTTTGGTGCTCGGCGATTCTCTTAGCCTGCTCCGGGGTAATCTTTCCTTCCAAATTCAATGAGCAATCCTCCGTACCGGGGGTTCACATGAGGCCCTGCCTCCCGCAACCTCCGAAGTGTCGAGCTCGGAGATACTCGAAGAAGCAGGCGGCCAAATCCACACTTCTGCGAATTCATGGCTTCCTCAGGACCGGTACGTCGGTCGGATAGAGATCGATCGGATCCAAAAACAATAAGCCACGAGCTGCACGCCTCGCTGCTCATGGCTGGTGTATACGGAGTGTCGCTCCCGGACGAACTCAAAGTAGATTTCGCGGCTCCGGGCTAAAACCTCCGCCGGCTGATTGCGAGGCGGGCAAGTCGATATATTGCAGCATGTGCTGCTCGCGCAGTATGTTCCATTAGACTCGCCTCCTCTCTCAGCCTTGGGGTCGCCCAAAACGGGCGTGCCATTCATCTACCGCAGGATTATACCCGTGCGCATCGTCAGGCGCAACCGGTGTTCCCGAACTCGTTCGTTGACTGTTGCACAAACGCTCGATAGACTGCGGCTCTGAGGCTATTCTCGCTATGAAGATATCCCGCTCCAAAACGCTGACGCCAGACCGATACACCCGCGATCCCCGCGAGGGGCCGGACGCGCCGCTGATCGAGATTGCGACGAACGGCGTCGAGCTCGATCTCGGCGGCTCGGTGCTCGACGGCGTGGACCGCTCCGGCGTTGGCATCCGCGTCCACGATTGCGAGGGCGTGACCATCCGAAACGGCGTGATTCGGGGCTTCTATCAAGGCATACTCGCGGAGAACATCCGACAGTTCCGCATCGAGAACTGCGTCGTCTCCGGCAACCACAACCCAATTGGCTCGGGCTGGCTCGGCGACGATGTCATACCGGTCGAAGGCGGCTTCGGCGGCGGCATCCGGCTCATCGGGGCGATCGACTCCGTGCTCGACGGCAACATCGCCCACGACAACCTAAACGGCATCGACCTCGTGCGTTGCCGGAGGGTCACGCTGAGAGGCAACGACGCCTCGTTCAACAGTAACGTGGGCATTCACCTGCTGCTGTCCACGGACAACGTCATCGAGAACAGTCGAGCCGATCACTGCATTCGCTTCACTGATCGATTCTGGAACGACACCGCCGACTCGGCGGGCATCTTGCTCGAAGAGCACTCGCACCGGAACCGGATCGTCGGCAACAGCCTGCGATATGGCGGCGACGGGTTCTTCATCCGCGCAAACAACCGCCACGCCTCCAACGACAACCTGGTCGCCCACAACGACGCCTGTTTCTCGCCGAACAACGCGTTCGAGGCCGTTTTCTCCGAGGGCAACGTCTTCGAGGAGAACATCGCCGATTTCTCGAATTACGGATTCTGGCTCGGTTACTCTCGAAACACGACCGTCCGAGGCAACCGCATCCGCTCGAACCGGTCCGACGGCGTCGCCATCGAACACGGCAGCCGCAACGTCATCGAGAACAACGAGCTCGCCGACAATCTCGTCGGCATCCGGCTTTGGTGGGCTAAGTCGGATATCGGCGACGACCCGTCCGAGAACTACGCGGTCCGAAACAACACGATCACCGGCTCTCGCGACGCTGCGATCTTTTGCACGGCCACGAAAGACGTGCGGCTGGACGGCAACAAACTTCGAGGCAACACCCGGGACGTTGTCACGGGATGACGGAACAGCGGCACAGGCAAGGTCCGCCATGTAGAGGGCGGACCAAACCGCTCGGCCGTCGTCTTGCTTGCCATATGTGAGTCTGAATCTTGCTCACAAAAAAGTGAGGGCAACCATCGCGATGAGCGAGACGGCCACGACGTTGGCGTTGTCGTCCCACCAGACGCCGAGTCTCGGGCGCTTCCGCTCGGCGATGGACGCCGCCACGGCGCCCACGGCGCCAATCCAGTAGGGCTGATACAGGAACGCGGCGCCCAGACAGACCACCGCCATGCCCAGCGACAGCCACATGCTGGTCACGTTCGACCGCCACAAGGTCGCCCTCGCCAGCCCCCCGCGGTGCTGTCTCCCCAGGCCATAAACGCGAAGGGCAAAAAGCCCAGCCTGGGGTCGCCGAGCCAACCCCAGCCAATGGCGAGGCTCGCGACCTCAGCGAGTCCGAACGTGATTTCGGACTGCGACTGTGAAGCAAGCTCGCCCTCAACCCCGCGCAACGTGGTGCGTCGAAACGCTTTGAGCGCCACCAGCATCCCGGTCAGCAACACCGCCAGCGCGATCGCTACGCCAGCTTCGAGCCACAGCGCCGCGATCAGGAAGGCCGCGCCCGCGCACCAGGGCGCCGCATAGCGGGCGACGGACCGCGGTACGCCCCGGTCGCGCAGGAGGTTGGACAGGCCCAACCCGCCGCCGACCAGCGCTGCCACGTCGATCGCGACGGCTACCTGGTAAGCAATCCCCGAAGCGGTGTAAGCCTGGCCCAACATCGGAAACCTCCTCTCATACGCCTCACTGCGCCAGCGGTCGGGGCGACCTGTCTATGGCGGTCTTGAGCGGGTCCGCATTAGGCAAGTAGTAGACCCTGATCGCGTCGCCCTTGCGTAGCTTGTCGTAACTTCGGACGCCTTTCCGGGCATCATGAGGCCGGCCGTCAACCTGATACGTGTAACTCACGTAGTACCAGACGGATGCTTCACCTTCCACCTGGTGCTTATCCGTGATGTGGCCCACCGTTAACTGACCTATGCGTCTGCACTTGGCATCTGGGTCAAGCATCCAATAGAGCCGTCCAGGCGCCTCAAAGGGGAAGAGCAAGATATTCAGCGGCAAACTCAGTATTCGACGGGACCACTTGACGAGACGACTTCTTCCGGCAGGCGCCGGTTGAGCTGCCGGCCTGTGCAAAGTAGCGAGCACGGCGATTAGGAAGAAGCTGCCAAAGCCGCCGATCTCCCAGCCGATTCCCATGAAGTTGCTGCCGAGCCCGCCTATGACGCCGAAGAAGGCAGCAAGCAGGAGCGAGACAAAGCAGATTTCGTCGATAACACTTATCCAGGCTGGACGACGGGTCGCCTCTACCGCTGTCGCCGCCCCGCTTCGGCCGGATTGCGTCTTCCGCGTCTCTGGAAGCAACTCCGACTCGGTTGTGGGATTCCCCACACGAACCAGGTCGTCCAGTGCGCTTTGGTTGGAGTTCATGTCTCTCCTCTCAGTCGCGATGGCTGCGATAGTCAAATCCGCTCCCGGGTGCAAATTCACTCCAGACCGACATCGCTTCGCTCTTCATCGGATCGCCGCCACACCGACATTGGTTCGCCCCATTAGTCGCCGTCGCTGACCGTCCACTCCTCCACCTTCCCACATCGCTCGCCGCGGTGCCCCTCCCTGTCGGCACTGCGGTCGACATCGTAGTCGGCGCCCCACTCGTGCTCGGTCCTTTCGCCCTTGGCGGCATCGCACCGCCCACAGTCCTTCACCTGCTTGCACGCGCCATCATGAATGTAGTGCCACTCGTACTGGTGCTTGGTACGCACATGCACAGATCCGCATCGTCCGCAATCACGGCTCTGGACGCAGACGTGTTCAACCGCGTATATCCACGGTCCACTGTGGATGCCCAGGCGGCACAGGATAGCCTTCAGCCAGGTCTCCGGCGTTCGCTGCCGACTCCTCGGAACCGGGAGCTGCACCACGTTCGTTGCATCTGGCAATGCTCGGGCAGTGGTCGGCTCACCGATCAACTCCGAGACGCCCGAGGGCGCCCGTTCGAGAGCGGCGAGCTCGTAAGAGAAAGCCTCGGGCGTCGCCGCTAGCCCGTTGCTGTTCGGTTGCGTTTCGCGCACCGCACGAACCAGTTCTCCTTCTGTAGCCGAAATTCCCTCTCGAGCCAGGACGGTCATCGTGCTTTGGTTGGTGTTCTTGCCTCTTCTCTCGGTCACTGTGGCTACAATACTCAAATCCGCTCCCTGTGCTATTTCGCTATAGACCGGCATCCTGTCGTCCCTCCTCGCATCGTTAGCGCCTCTCCCAGTTCCGTTACATCAGCACCCAGAATCCACGTAGTTGAGTCGTGCCTCCACGTTGACGGCGCCGTGTAACGTAATTTAGGATTAATTCAACTTCATAACGTGACTTACTGAGACGTTATCGTGGATTCTTACTCCCGTTAATTCTAAGTATATTTATAATGTTTATAGTTATTTCTCTTTATATTTATTAGGTAGATATCCACGTATGTGATATTTAGCGGCGCGGTGGACCGGACCCTAACACTGGAGGGGAGCATGGAACGGAGATCACCCGAACTTCTTGACCGACTCGCGATTCGAGCGGCCTATCTGCACCATTCGGATCGAAAGTCCGTCAGAGAGGTCACGGCTGAGCTTCAAGCTGCCGGAGAGTCTGTACGCAAAGATGACGACATCCGCATGCTGATTCGTCGCGCACTCACTACCGGCCTGGTCAAAATCGAGGTCACGAGAACGCTCTCCACTGGCACGCTCGACCTGGATACGCGGCTGGGAAGGCGGCTGGCGGAGAGGTTCGGAATGCGAAACGTTTACGTGGTAACAGACCGGGCGCTGGCGGGACTCAAGGACCAAGATCCATTGGCGTACGGGGACCAAATCCACCTTGGCCTGGGGTGGGCAGCCGCGGGATTCCTGATGAGCCGAATTCGCGACCGCGACACTATCGCGGTTGGCGGCGGACGGGCCTTGGGTTTCACCGTTGACGCTCTGAAGGAACTCCAGAAGGACACAAGGCAGTCCTTCAAAGACCTGAGCATCCTTTCGCTGGTGGGCAACAACATCATTAGAAGGCAGGACTTGCGCAAGCTGGGCGACGGCAACCTAACCGCGGACACGGTGGCTTTCGATCTGGCCGCGATTCTTGGGGTGGACTTCGAAAAAGTTCGGTTCGTTCACCTGCCGCTGAGTCTGCCGGATTCCTTAAACGAAGATGTGGCAAGCGAAGTAATGAAAGTGCTTGGCGGTCACTTACTGAACTGGCAATCGCCACCTGACATTGCCGTTTTCAGCATGGGAACCGTCAACCACCGCCATTACATGGTTAACCAGCGAGGTCCTGAAACCGAACCGGTCAGAGGGGAACTTGACACGCTGATGCGAGAGATCTTGCCGCAAGCCCCTGACTCAATCGCCAAGATCTGCTACAAGCTCTTCTGGGTCGGCGATCGGTCATCGCCAAGCGAACTGCGTGAGCGGGCCAGCGCTTTGATGGACGCGTTCAACAAGAAAACCGTGTCAGTGCCTCTGAACCTGTTGAACCAGGCCCGGGAAAAAGTGCTTGTTGCAGGCGGACCAGAAATGGTCAACGCAATCCGAGCGGTTGCTCGAGCCTCGGCCGAAGCAGCATCCGGAGGCAGTCCGGTTGACTACGACGGAGTTGTGCCAACCTGCCTGGTTACCGACGCCGTGACGGCTGACGCCCTCGACACCATGCCTTCGTAACCTGCGATCAACCGGCATTCGTATTGATCGCTCGTCACGCGACGCCATTACTGAATAGCACCAGGCGAGCCAGGTCAGTCCAGCGGTGGGTCGGTCCCGGTGATGCCGTCGCGCACCATGTCGTCGTAGTCGGCGTCGGGCACGGCGAGGTGTTGCTTGAGCACGAGCTCGCTGTGCTGTCCGAGCGTTGGGGCCGGCCAGCGGATGCATCCCGGCGTTCGCGACAGCCTGAACGGGACACCGGCGATCGGATATGGGCCGGTGGCTGGGTGGTCGACGGTCTCGAAATAGCCGCGAGCCTTGTGCTGAGGATGGTTCGGCACGTCAACGCCCTTGATAGCTGCAGCGGCGGGAATCCCGTGCCCTTGCAAAAACTCGGCAATCTCAACGGGATCCCGGTCGCCTGTCCACGCGGCAACGGCGGCGTCGAGCTCGTCAGCCGATCGAACGCGATCCTCTGCCTTCGTGAATCGCACGTCCGACGCCAGATCGTCTCGGCCCATCAGGCCGCAGAACGTCACCCATTCGGCGTCGCTGCGCACGGCGATCGCCACCCATGTATCATCCTCTCGGCAACGATAGATGCTGTGCGGCGCCATGGTTCGGTCGCCGTTCCCGAGCCTGGGCGGCGGCTTTCCGGTTGTCGTGTACTCCACGATCTGGTCGGCGATGAAGGACATGGCTGCCTCTTGCTGCGAGAAATCGATCTCCTGGCCCTCGCCGGTGCGATATCGATGGCGCATCGCGATCAGCAACGCCCCGAGACCCATGACGCCGGCGATCGAGTCCGTGTGCATGCAGCCGGAGTTGATCGGCTGCCCGTCGGGATAGCCCATCACCGACGCGATGCCGCTCATCGGCTCGGTCGTGCCGCCATTGCCTGGATACATCGAATATGGTCCCGACGCGCCAAACGAAGGCATGCGCATCATCACGATGCTGGGATTGACCTCCCGCAGCGCCGGATACTCCAACCCGAAGTTCGGGATGACCCGAGCCGCGTAGTTCTCGACCATGAAGTCGGAAATCGAAACAAGTTCGAGGAAGCGGGATTTGCCTGCCTCGGTGTTGAGGTCGAACGTGATCCCGAGCTTGCTGTGGTTGACCGCGTTGAACAGCGCGTTGCGGTCGTACGGACGCTCGCCTGGCTCGTCGTCCGGGTACGTGCCCCGATGATGAGGCGGAAACCCGCCGCGCCACACGTCGGCCCTGGTCAGCGCCTCGACTTGGATGACTTCGGCGCCCAGATCGGCGAGAAGTTGTGTAGTCAGCGCCCCGGCCCACGCTTGGGTCAGAACCACAGCCCGAACGTGCTCCAACGGCAACGCGCCTTCGTGAACGTTGGCCGATGGAGCCACCGCCGGACTGGCATCCGACTCATCGAGCTCCGCGAACACGTCGTCATCGTGCTCGCCCAGTGCGGGCGCCGGTCGCCGTACCTGCCACGGCGTCGCCGACATCTTGAACGGCGCCCCCGGCATATTCACTGTGTGCCCGCTGCCGAGTTCGACGTCAATGAGCGACCCACGTGCACGGATATGTTCGTCGTCGACCAAACCCGCCATGTCGAGCGTCATGCCGACGTTGATACGAAGCGGGCTCAGGCCGTGGAGCAACTCTTGCATCGTGTATCGCATCAGGCGCGGACCTATGAGTCGGTCGACTTCGAGGTTGCGGTCGCGGCGGTCGCGGGCCGTAGCGTACCTGGGATCGTCCGCGATTTCCGGTTCGCCGAAGAATATCCACAGGTGTTCCCACGTGATCTGGTGACGCACGTTCAGCGCCACGTAGCCGTCCTTGCAAGCCAACAGACCGGCGGGCAGTCCGGGCGTCCTTCGACCGGGCGATCGACCCGTGTACATCGCGCCCAGGAGCTGCGGTGCGAACACGGTCGTCAGCGCCTCGAGTGTCGAAACGTCGATGTGCTGACCAACCCCGCGAAAGTCTCGATACGACAATGCGGCCATGGCGCCGAGGAACGCCGACATCCCGCCGTGGAACTCGCTCTGAATTCCAGGCTCCTTCAGCGGCTCTCGATCGGGCGTGCCGTTGATGTAGCCGAGACCCGAAGCAGCGTACTGCACGATGTCAGTGGATTGGTAGTCGCGCCATGGCCCTGTCTGTCCGAAGGGTGTGACCGAAGCCATCACGAGGTCCGGCCGAACCGCAATCAGGTCTTCGTATGCGAGCGCCATCCGAGCCAACTCGCCGGGCGCTCCGCTTTCCACGACAACGTCCGCACAGGAGACGAGGCGTCGAACGCGGTCGCGGCCTACCGCCGAATCGAAATCGAGCGTCACACCGCGTTTGTTCGTGTTGAGGTATTGGAACGCGCCGCCGCCGTCACGAAGCGACGTTCCGGGCGCAAGCGGACCGATGCCTCTGGCCGGATCGCCTTCGGGCGGTTCGATCTTGACCACGTCTGCGCCGAAATCGGCGAACAGCTTGGTGCAAAACGGCCCGGCCACACCGGTCGACAGGTCGACGACGCGGATGCCAAACAGCGCGAGACCTGCCATCAGTGGTGGTCACCGAATTTGGCGTCTCGGTTGCGAGCTCGCTCGATGCCGGCGGGCCCGTCCTCGTCCTTTTGCTGCTCCCGACGAGCGCCGGTGGCGGAGCTATAGACGTGGAACGAGTTCATGATTCCGTTGTGGAAGCCGGCCTCATCCTGCGCCATGTTGATCGACGTCTTCGCCAGCCTGACCGCCAGAGGATCCTGCATTGAGATTCGCTGGGCCAGCGCCATCGTCTCCTCGTCCAGCTTCTCCCGCGGCACCACCTTGTTGGCCAGGCCGATGCGCTCGGCCTCTTCGGCGGTGATCCAGTCGCCGGTGAACAGGTACTCTTTGGCCTTCCGGAACCCGATTTCCCAGGGAAGGCTGTTGTACTGAACGTGCGGCCCGCCCCAGCGAACCGTGCGGTCGGCGAATCGCGCGTCGTCAGCGGCGATGATGAGATCGCACGCGGTCGCGAGAATGAGCCCGCCCATGATGCAGTAGCCCTGAACCTGCGCGATCGTGGGTTTCGGGAAGTTGCGCCAACGAAGCGTGTTCGCGACGTTGAGGTCCCAGGCACGTGTATACGCGCCGGCATATCCTGGAGACAGCGGGCGTATTTCGCGGTCCGCCATCTCTTCCGCGCTTCCCAGGTCGTGCCCGGCCGAGAAGTGGTCGCCGGAACCTGCGATGATCACGACTCGTACGTCGTCATCTTCGGCCGCGATGGCAAACACCTCGTCCAACTCCTCGCGCATGACGCGGCTCTGCGCGTTCAGGACGTGCGGACGGTCGACCGTTACCTTCAGCACGGCGTCTTGTTGATCCACCAGCAGCGCCGTGTATGTTCCGTAAGTCATCGCGGGTCTCCTTCTCGGCCGATTGGCATCGTAGACAATGGCAAACGTACCAGAGTCCATGCGGCATCGTCCAGAGCGCGTTATCGTTAGTCTGAGACCAGGCAAGATCGGCCGGTGCGCAAAAGCATCTAACCATACACGGAGCGAAAATCTGACTCTCCGTCAAGCCCGCAGATTGCGAGAGCGATTCAAGTGGAGACCGATAATGAGCGCCCAAACAACGGATTCATACATGACCGAAGCCGATGTAAAGTAGCACCTACTGGCGGCCGCCGGACTCGAGAGCGGCCTGATGGACGGGCTGACTTCGAAACAGATCGCCAGTCTGTTTCCGGCGTGGCGCGTCAAGAGCTTCAACGACGAAGAGATTCGTTGCGAGTGCCCCGACGTATCCCACGAGGCGTTCGTGCTTTCGAGCGGACGCGCAGCCACGACGTTCCGCTCCGGCTCGGTTGAGCACGTGATCGAGCTCGGTGACGTCGGGGACGTGTACAACGTCGGCGGTTTGGTCGACTATGAGGATTGCTGCGTCGGCGCCCGAGCTCTCGGGTCGGCGCAGATAATCGCCATCGACACTCGACTTCTCGATATTCTTTTCGCGTCGGACACGGAGACTGGTTACCGCGTGCTGAAAAACGTAGCGAATCTGGTCATGCAGCAATTAGAACGCCGCCTCGTCCAACACTTCGAAAGCCATTAGCGCCGACGAATCGATCACCGAGATCCTGCAGTCCAGCGTTTTCGAAGCGTTCGAAGCTTTTTACGTCTCCGCCGCCCGCCCGAGACCGATGTTCGACACCCTTTCGGTCGCTCAAGTCTGGCAAGGCGACGACAACAGGTCTGCGCGTTCGTCCCCGCAACACGAGTGATGGCGATCACGGTCATCGATCGATTTTCTGCGACAACCAAGTGCCGATTCGTCCGTGTGCTCGAGGTGTTCGATGAACAGGCGTGGCGATCGATCGACAGACCAGGCGCGCCACAGACCTGGTTCGAAAGCAGGCAAATGAGAACCAGATGGAACCGCAAAGCGTCAGTCCGTCAGCATTATCGATGGTGAGGCGGATCGTCGTCTGGAATTTGACGATCATTAGCTTTACCAGCATCATCCTCGCGATAACAGCGGCGCAGAACGGCGAATATACCGGCGCCGGGGTCTGCTTGCTAGCGGCCGTGGCGGCACCCGCGATGCTGGGTCGGATTATCTTGCGACCGTAGGACCGGACTTCGAACGCCAGCCGAGGGCTTCAACGGCTGTCTCACGCGATCTCCCGACCAGGGTCCGCGATGACTTGGCCTATCCTAGCACGCAACCTGGCGGCTCTTTGGACATCGGCTTTCGTGCACCGAAATAGCCTGCGTTTGAGCGAACCGAGAGATGTCGATAAACGAATTCACCAGAGCCCAAATGATCTCGCCATTTTGAGGCCGCAGGCGAAGAATTGCCTGTTAACACGCGCGATTGTCTGCGATGCTCCAGAGCCATCCTGTTCCTTCCGCGGATGGATTAGAACGGCTAATGCCTTGGACAAGTAATTGGTTGATGACCATCTCTCGATGATCTCGTCGAACTCGAGCAGCGATAAATTGCGCTGAACAAACCTGTCCGGAGTAGCTCGAAACAATCCACGATAAGCCTCCCGTTAGCAACGCCATGGTCTTTCGTAGGAATGTTCACAATCTCGATCCAAACTTTGCCGGCTCAAACAGCAAATTGCTAATTGCGAGATTTGCGGCAACGGACCTTGCATATGGTGTATTGAATCGAACGTCGGTTTCAGAAAGGTCGCCCCTTGCACGGCATCTAGACGAACACTCATGAGTTGCTTGTCGTTCACGAATACGAACCTCGATGCGGTTGGCATCCCGTTCGATTGTGTCACGAATCTGGTCCCAACCGCCCGCAATGTCGCGATCGCCACAACCAATTTGACCCACATGAAAACGAGGGACCCGAAATTCGGGTCCCTCGACAATTCATTTGCTCAATTTCCGTAGTCCGGCTGTCAGAAAGCTAATCGCGGCGGACACAGGCTCACATTGGTCGATCAACCGGTGAGTTCAGTGCCGGTTAGTCGGATTTGTCGCGTCGGTTTCCGTCTAAGCTGGGTTCTTCCTGGGCCTGCCTCGTCGTCGTTTGGGCTCGGCTTCCCAGAAGTAGATGTCGTCTCTGACGCGTTTCACCACTAGCTCTTTTCGACTCAGCTTCGCTGCTGCGCCTAAACGCCGTTTGATGGCTGCAGAGGTCTCCCCGTCCCCGATTGTCAGTTTTCCCGCCGACCCTGATTCGAGTCGGTCGACGTATTCCAAGTACTCTCGCATTATCGTGCCACGCTTGCCGGTCAACGATGATTGACGCATCGCTTCCTGCAAAGGGATCAGTTCAAAAGTCGGCATTATCACCTCCGATAACTACTGGATCGGAAAAATTTGCAGCGTCTCAGCATGAACTTTCGCTATCATATCAGCAAATGCTGCAAAAACGCGAGCCTTTCGACAACCGAACGGCTGCACTTATCGGCACTTGATCATCGAATGTGAAAAAGCTGTTCTTCGCATTAAGTCATTATGCTACGAAGCAAACAACACGTCATTGTTCATTTGAGACATCGCAGAATATCACGCAATCGTGCGTGCATTGATTACATCAATGGATGAAGCGATTCGCCAGACCAATCAAATGCAGCAATTCACAATTACAGGCTAATGCTCAACAACAAGGCATTCGATGGTTGCAAACGAGACCAATTAAGCAGTGCGAACGACGGCCTTCGGGCTACTGGACTTACGATCATCCGGACTTAACACGGGCTCACGTCGATGCAATCACCGATTCTGCAACGAAGCCAGACCGATTGGCCAACACCCGAACGATCGAACCGATCGCGTACGAAAACACGTTGGTTTAGTCGCGCGGCGTCCAATTCGTGACCGCCCTATTGCAATGAATTCTTGATTCCAGGAGTTCGAATTAAGGCGTGTGGGCGCTTATGACCTCGCTCGAAATCCATTGACTCGACATCGCTGAAAGATTCACCGATCAGCCGAAACAGGTGATTCGAGCGCTCGCGTCAGCCCTAGTTTGAATGCGCTGCTACCCTCGCTCTTCGAATTCACGACGCGCGGCTTCGACAAGCGCGGGGTTCGTCAGAAGTTCGCACGTCAAGATCCCCAGCACCTTCGCCGTGTCCAGTGCATAGCCATGGCCAGGTCTGTTCGAGCTGCTTCGGTCAACAGCCGAGAGTGCCCGGCAACCTGATCGCGACTGACGGCGAACCTCATCGCGAACGACGGCATGACCTGGCTGACGTTGCCGAAATCGGTCGACGCGCCACTGCCACGCCCTCCGGTCGGCGCCGGAGCGACATCCATGCCGATCTCTCTTGCGACGGCTTCGGCGCTGCCCGCGAGCGTCGTGTTGGGCCACACGTCCTCGTACACTGGGGCCGGATCCGGCATTTCGAGGCGGGCGCCAGTCATGGATGCCGCTCCCTCGGCGATGCCCGTAACCTTCTCCAGCACTTCAGCAAGATAAACACGGTCTCGGGAGCGCATCATGATGTCCGCGGCCGCGTACTCGGGCACGACGTTCGCCGCCGTGCCCCCGTGAGTGATGACGCCGTGTATGCGCGTGTCGTCGCGAAGATGTTGGCGCATCGCGTCGATGCCCGTGAACAGGTGAATCACCGCGTTCAATGCGTTGACGCCCGCCTCGGGTCTCGCAGCCGCGTGAGCAGCCTTGCCGTGATATTCGAACCTACGTGCCGCCATCGCGAGGCTCCACGTAGTGCCGGGCGGGGCGTCGGTGTCGAAATTCGTTAGGTTCGACGCCGGATGAGACGAAAGCGACACATCCACGTCATCGAACACGCCCGCCTCGAGCATCCGGATCTTGCCGCCGCCGCCTTCCTCGGCCGGAGTGCCCAGCACCACGATTCGGCCCGGCAGGGAGTCGAGGACGGAATTGACGGCGAGCCCGGCGCCGAGATTGGAGATCGCGATCAGGTTATGTCCGCACCCGTGCCCGATTTCGGGCAGCACGTCGTACTCGGCGAGCAGGCCAACGGTCGGTCCGTCGCCGGCGCCTCCTTCGAGCGTCGCGCGAAACGCCGTTTCGACGCCTCCGATCGCACGCTCGACCTCAAAGCCGTGGCCCTCAAGATTGTCGGCGAGAAGCTTGGCGGCGTGGCGCTCCTGGTAGTTCAGCTCCGGGTGTGAAGGATGTCCAGACTGACTTCCCTGAGCTCGTCGTTCAGTGCATCGACTGCGCCAACGACGGCGCTCACATACTCGGGTCGTGCGTCGGTCATGTCTTGTCTCCCATATGTTGCTGTGATCGTCTTCGGAACATCGCGTCAAGACCGTGCGCCCGCGACCCAGGTCATCACGGCGCTGTCGCTCTCGAACGGTTCACGGTCGAAGCTTCCGAACAGGCTCAGAACCTCGAATCCGAAAAGCCGAAGGAGGTGATGCACCTCCCATCGATTGGCGTACCGCACCTGCGAATCGCGATAGACGCGCCGCGCTACCACTCCATCGCCGTTCAGCTCTTCCACGATCGTCCGTACGTCAGCGATCTGGTCATGGTGGTCGTAGTCGCTCTGCTCCCAGAACATGAACCTGCGGCCCGAGCTCGGATCGACTACATCACGGACCTGGTAGGCGACGTCGGCGTCCTGGGCCAGTAGATCGAGGTCGGGCGCCACGATGTCGAAAATGAACCGTCCGCCTGGCAGCAGATGCCGAACCACATTGCGCAAAAGCAGCCTCTGATCTTCAACAGTCAACATCGTCAAAAACGCGCTTTGAGGGCAGATCACCAGACTGAAGTTGCCGTCCAGCGCCCTTGAGAAATCTGTCAGATCCGCCTCGATGAACGAGAGTGACCCGCTGGCATCATCGAGCTCGTCTGCCTTGCCGCGGGCCAGCTCGAGCATCGGCCCGGACGGATCGACGCCAACGGCATCGACGCCCGACCGCGCGACAGCCGCCGACACCACTCCGGTTCGGCACCCGAGCTCAAGAACCGATCCGCCAGCGCGCTGAGCCTCTTCGACGTAGAACGGAATATCGGCGCGAAAAGCCGAGTTCGCTGAACCGTATATGTCCGCGTAAAGACGTTCGGCCTTCGCATTCATAACGCGCACGAATCATCGGCCAACCCTCGATCCAAAGCCAATCTAGCAAGATGCGAAAAATTCATTTGGAGAGTTCTGTGATCGTGTCATCACTAGTGTTCGTCACCCAGATGGAGTCCCCGACGACCACCATTTTCGCAGGCGATGCGCCGACCGGATAAGTCGCGAGAACATCGCCCGATTCGCTGAGTTTCGAGACAGTGCCGTCCTGGCTGTTTGCGACCCAGATATTTTCGCCGTCGTATACGAGCCCATACGGCAATCCACCCACCAGGAATTTGCCCAAATCTTCGCCGTCGCGGCTCATCTTGCTGACCGTGTTCTCCCGCCAGTTTGCGACCCAAATGTTCTCGCCGTCGTACGCGAATGCGATCGGCACGTCCCCGACCTCGAAGGACCCGACGATATCGCCCTCCAGTGTGAATTTCGTTACCGAGTCGCTGTGCGCGTTGGCGGCCCAGACGAAGTCGCCGTCGAAAAACAAGTTGATGGGACCGAGCCCTTCGGTGGGCACCGGCGGAACCGAATTGCCATTTCCGTCGACCCTGTACAGGAGCTGTTCCCAGCACCCGGATGACCACACGTTTTCGCCGTCGAATACCACCGTCCGAGGCAGCGTTGCGATCGGGTACGTGTCGATGACCTCGCCGTCGAGACTGATTCGGGATGAGGTGTGATCGAACTGATTTGCGGTCCAGATCGATTCGCCGTCGAAGACCAGCGCGTTCGGCTCTCTGCCCCCGGCGTCGAACGTGCCAACAGTGGCGCCGTCGATGTTGATCTTGGAAACCGTGTGGCTCAGCGCGTTGCCAACCCACAGGTGCTCGCCGTCGAAGATGATCGGCTCGGGCGCGTTGCCCACCGGGAACGTCGCGATCTGGATGTCCTCGATAACCAGCTTCGACATCTCCCCGGCGGCGGGATGCGCCACCCATACCGCCGATCCGTCGAACGCCATGGCGCCTGGCGTCTTGCCCAGGTGGAACGTGCCGAGGTGCTCGCCGTTGAAGCCGAGTCTGGACACGGTCATATCCGTGCGATTGCCGGACCACAGTGATTCGCCGTCGGAAATGATGTCGCCGGGCAGGTTGCCGACGTCGAAGACACCCACCGTTTCACCTTCGAAGTTCAGCTTGGAAACCGTGCCGTCAATGCTGTTGGTCACCCAAACGTGGTTGCCCGCCATAGCGACTCCTCGCGGGCCGTCCCCCACCGGGAACGTGCCCATCGGCTCTCCGTCCAGCGAGACCTTGGACACGGTGTCGTCTTCGTTGTTCGTGGTCCAGATGTGCTCACCGTCGAAGGCCATGGCGAGAGGCCTTCGGCCAACAGGGATCACGTCCGCCTGCTCGGAATCCACCGTTATGCGTACGATGGTGTCACGACCACTGTTTGCAACCCACACGTATCCGCCGGCATACAGCGTTGCCGACTGCCGGCGAAACTCCATCGGCGCGGCTGCCATGAACTCACCGTCAGTGGTGAACTTTCGGACGGCGAAGTACGAGCCGACCCACAGCGATTCACCGTCGTACGCGATGCTGTTCGGATACTGCGGAGACGGCAATGTCGCCAGGACTTCGCCGTCCAAACTGACCCGAGAGATCGCGTCGTCGTCCTGGGTCGCAACCCAGATCGCCTCTCCATCGAAGAACAGATCGGTTGGATTTTTGCCGACCGAATAGGTCTGGATCGTCGGGGCGTCGAGAGGCTCCACGGGATTCGCGGGTATCGTCTTCGGCACCTCGATCACGTTCACCGGCGCGGGTCCGGAGTCTGCAGGCTGCAGCGCGACGCGCGGAGTTGGCGCGGCATCGATCTCGGTCGTCGGGGCGTCGCCGGGCGCTTCCTGGGGCGTGGTTGCGATCGGAGCCGGCTGATCGTCTCTGCGGGCCAGCCAGACCGTAATCGTTGCCAGCGCCACGATCACGGGGATCAGCAAAATCGGCCAGATTAGGCTGCCCACGGCCATCGCCCAAATCGTCGGGCCGTCCGGCGAGATCAGATCCGGCGCGCCCGAGAACGCCTCCGTGGCGCCCGGAGAGGCGAATCCCGCGTACGCAAACCACCCGATCGTCAGCACCGCCAACACTGTTGCCTTCGCCTTCATCTCATCCCTCCGGAAATTCTATTCTGGTCAATGTAGGGGTCACGTTGTCTATTAAAACCGCAGCGGGTTCGTTTCACACTCGCACACCGGATGTCACCGCTGCATGCGTCGCTCGTAGCCACGGACATCCCGTGCGACGCAAAAGTCTCCAACGCTACGCGTCCAGCCGCAAGAATCCACCCGGGTGCAAGTCGACGAATCACTCTCGAGGCTCCGATCGGGGACCGAACGGCTCCGGCTGGAACGGTCCGTCGCGCACGCCCAGGAATCCGCGCATTCCGTTTTCCATCGCGGCTTCCATCATCTCACGACGGTTGAAATCCGGCCGCTGCGACGAGTGAGCGATCGACGAGAGCAACCAGTTCGTCGTGATGGCGTTCCTCAGGCCCATCATTTCCAGCCCAAGAGTCGCGATGTACTTGTTCGCGGCAACGGTCTCAGGAGTAATCATCGAGATTCGCTCGGCCAGTCTGAACGCCTCGGCCATCATGGCGTCGCGATCCGGGAAGACTTCGTTGACCAAGCCGATGCGGAACGCTTCCTGGGCGTCGATATGGTCGCCTGTCAGCGAGTAGCGCAGCGCGTTTTTGTATCCGGCCATCAACACCCATAGGAAGCTGGAGTTGGAGATGTGCCGAACCTCGGGCTGACCGAACACCGCGTCCTCGGAGCAGAACGTCATGTCGCATGTCAGCGAAAGCCACGTCCCGCCGCCCATGCACCAGCCGTGGACGCACGCGATCACCGGCTTGCTGAGCTCGAAGATGTGAGTCTGGTTCTTGAGCATTTTGCGGTCGTTGTAGAACCAGCGATTGATGTGCTGCGCGGCGCTGCTGCCCTTAGCAATCATCGAATCTGGGTCAGTGTCCGCGGCCTCGCGCACGGACGCCATGTCGTACCCAGCCGAAAACGCCCTTCCGGCGCCGGTGAGGATTATGACTCGCGCCGTTTCGTCTGCCTCGGCCACATCCAGAGCATGATGCAACTCCTCCTCCATGCCCTCACCGATCGCGTTCAGCGCCTCGGGGCGATTCAGCGTGATCAGCCGAACCGGGCCCTTCTCTTCGTAAAGAATCGATTTGTAGTCAGACATCGCTGTCTCCTCGTGTTTTGAATTCCGTTCCGTCGATTTTGAACCTTCCTACCCCGACGTTATACGCCGGCGCGTCGATTCCCCACGTCGCAGGCCGCGACAGCCTTGCCTAGATCCGTTCGCCCTGAGCTTGTCGAAGGGCGGCGCCCAAACCCGTTCGCGCTCACGCGCCTCCCCAAGGATGCGCCCTCGCGACTTCCTCGTTAACGTCAGCTCCCCAACCCGGCGCGGTGGGGACAGTCATGTAACCATCGACGATCTCCGGCGCCACGGTGACGAGATCATCTTTCCACGGCACGTCGTCGATGTCGATCTCCATGATCCGAACGTTCGGCAGAACGGCACACAGCGCGGCACTGATGTAAGACGACATGTGGCTGTAGTAGTTGTGCGGAGCGACGTTGAGCTGGAACACCTCGGCCAGGTCCGCGACCTTCTTGGACTGAATGAAGCCGTTCCAGGGAACGTCGACCATGAACACATCCGCCGCGTGGAGCTGGAAATACGGAAGGTACTCGCGCATGTAGTACAGATTCTCGCCGGTACAGATCTTCGTGTCTGTCGATTCTTTAACCTGGCGCAAGGCCGTTGGCGAGTACATGTCAACTTCGAGCCACAGCATGTTGAACTGCTCGAGCACTTTGGCGATGCGAATCGCGCCCTCCGTCTTGAAGTTGAAATTGAGATCCAGGTTGATGTCGACGTTCGGCCCAACCGCGTCCCTGAACGTGCCGATTAGCTTCTCGACGTGGCTCAGCACCTCCGTGGTCGCCACTTGGTCGGTCGTGCCGAGGCCACGAGCAAACCCGCCGCCATACACGCTGGCAGGGTCTCCCGGCTGAACGATATTGGTCTTGAACGCCGTGAAACCGCGCTCCACCACTTCTTTGCCCAGGTTCGTGATGTCGTCCCAGGATCTGATGGGAGAAACGCCGATAAGCTCATGGTTGCGCGCTCTGGACGTGCCGCAATGGGACCAGTACACCCGCACCTTCTCGCGGGTCGGACCGCCGAACAACTCGGTGACCGATATGCCAAGCGCCTTCGCCTTGATGTCGACCAAGGCGGTGTCGATCCCAGCGATGGCCTTGGCCGCAATGCCGCCGGGGCTTTGTCGCGTCGCCCTGAACATGTCCCACCAAAGCATCTCGAACGCGCGTGGGTCTTTGCCGATCAGCACAGGTTTCAGGTCTTCAATTGTGCCGACAACTCCATGCGGCGACCGGCCGTCGCTGCATTCGCCCCAGCCCGTAATTCCTTCGTCGGTTTCGATTTTGGTGAACGTCCATGGCCTCCAGCCCGCGTCAACTATGAACGTCTCGATGTTGCTGATCTTCATGTTTCCTCCTGTCCTCCTGAAGCTGTCTGGGGCGATCCTTAGCCGCGTGGTCGTCACTTGACCACTGCCGTGTGAACGGAATGCCATCATTTCTATACGCGGTCGTGCCTGCATCGACGCCTTGCATCTCTTGAGCCCGGAGGCGACGACAACGTCGGTCAAGCCGACAGGATGATACCACAACGCCTGCGTAATTCGACTCAAATCGACGCCCACGTTTCATCGATTGAAAGCGCGCCAATCGGGCAGATATCGAGCTTCTCTCAGGGTTTTGAAAGACTGGATATAATTTAGAACATATGTATTTACTTTTGCTTAGAGCCGTGCTACAATCGATTCGCTTGACCACAAACCCATCTGTGATCTCTCAACACGGAGTAACCCGCGCGAGTTCGTGGAAGCTTCGACCAACGAGGGTCGTGAAACCCCTTCGCCACGGTTGTGGCGCTCGATCTCGCTTAAAAAGAACGGATTGCCGATTCGATAGAGTTGCCGACGGGCCTTTGCTGGAGTAGACGATGGCTGACAAAAAGACTACCGACAAGAAAAAAGAAGCCCTAGAGGTCGCAATCGGCCAGATAGACCGCCAATTCGGCGCTGGCACGATCATGAGGTTGGGGGAGAGCAGCGGGCACACGTCCATTGGGTCCATATCCACCGGTTCGTTGGCCCTGGACATCGCACTGGGCGTCGGGGGCATCCCGAAGGGACGGGTCATCGAAGTGTTCGGCACCGAGTCCTCAGGAAAGTCCACCCTCGCCTATCACATCATGGCCGAGGCCCAACGAAACGGAGGCAGCGCCGCCTACATCGACGCTGAACACGCCCTTGACCCGGGCTACTCCGCCAAGTGCGGCATCGATCTCGACGACCTGCTGGTGTCCCAACCGGACAGCGCTGAACAAGCCTTGGAGATCTGCGAATACCTGGTCAGGAGCAGTGCCGTCGACGTTGTCGTCGTTGACAGCGTCGCCGCATTGGTGCCCAAGGCCGAAATTGACGGCGACATGGGCGACTCCCACATCGGTCTTCAAGCGCGACTCATGTCCCAGGCTCTGCGGAAGCTGACCGCCGCCATCAGCCGATCCAACACTTCGGTTGTCTTCATCAACCAGATTCGCGAAAAAGTCGGCGTCATCTGGGGCAGCCCTGAGGTCACCCCCGGCGGGCGGGCGCTCAAGTTCTACAGCTCCGTCCGAATCGACCTCCGCAGGTTGGAGTCACTCAAGCAGGCGGGCGAGATCGTCGGCAGTCGCGTACGCGCCAGGGTGGTCAAGAACAAGGTCGCTCCACCGTTCAAGGTCGCTGAGTTCGACATCATGTTCAATCAGGGCATCAGCAAAGAGGGCGAGCTCGTTGAAATGGGCACCGAGATGGGAGTCGTCAAAAAGAGCGGAGCTTTCTACTCTTTCGGTGAGGTCAAACTGGGCCAGGGCAGAGAGAACGTCAAAGAGTTCCTCAAAGAGAACCCAGACATCGCCCAACGTATCGAAAGCATGGTCATTGGGCACGACGATTCGGTTGCCGAGGGTCCACCGGCGGAGAACGGACACCAATCCCCGGCTGAGCTCGCCGAGACCGAGTAACGCATATCTCGCAGGCCTGCATGAGCGTTTGAACCTCATGCAGGCCTGCTGCTCCGATCAGAGTTACAGCCAAACGCGACCCCATGCTCGCTTTGCTTACACCGTTCTCGTAATATAGACTGTGCCCACAAGCGTACTCGACGACGAAATTGCGTCCGAATTCGGCACGAGAACACAGGTAGCCTACAGCGTTGGCCAACAGCAACGACCCATCCCGTCAGAAGGCCCGAGACCGGGCCCTGTGTCTTCTTGCGCACAGGCCCCGTAGCGAATCGGAACTCCGAACGCGACTCAACCGCGACTTTTCCCCCGAAACCGTCGATGGCGTCCTGGCCACGCTCCGCGACCAATCCCTCGTAAACGATGCGGAGTTCGCCCGACTCTGGACCGAAAGCCGCAACCGCCAACGCCCCCGCAGCGCCACGGCTCTCCGACGCGAATTGCTTTCGAAAGGAATATCGCAGTCTCTGGCCGACAGCGCCGTCGATGACGTTGACGACGAAGAGAGCGCCCACCGAGCTGGCGCCAAGTTTGCGCGCCGCCTGACCGACGCCGACTTCGATTCGTTCAACCGGAAGCTGGCCGGTCACCTTCAACGACGCGGTTACGGCTACGCCCAGACGCGCCAAACCGTTTCCGCCCTCTGGGACGAGTTGCACTCCGACGACGATTCGTCGGAATCGGTGGACATCGACTGAGAGACCCCTCGGGCGAACGTGCGATCACGACGCCCGGAACAGGTTGCTCAGATTATGCGAACCGTCCACCATACACACCACATCGCCGAACCGCCGCACGTCGCCGCGCGAATCGCCGTCGCGACCGCCAGCGTCCGCGATCGTTGCCACAGGGCCCTATCGCAAGGCCATGCTGAGCTCAAGTCTCCGAGAGTCACCGGCGTCTTGGCAATTGTGACGATAAACAAATTATTTGGCGCCGGAAAATATGTCATTCTGAGGCCGCAGCCGAAGAATCTGGTCGCTGAACACGCCATTTTGCCTGAACAACCCCAAACGCTTCTTTTCTCCGGGCACCCGTCAAGACAAGAAACGTTGAACACAATTTATTGGGTTAATGACCATAGCGGCTTGAGCGACGCTTGCGTGTGGGCGGCCCTTCGACAGGCTCAGAGCCTGTCCCGAGCTTGCCGATGGGGCGAACGGATGTGTGCGTGGCTCACCATGGACGGATGCCCAGCATCGCAAGGAGCGTTAACCACAACTTATTTGGTTGATGACCATCAGGGCCACACTCCTTCGATCCGCCCACACCCGTCAAAATCAACCAACACGGAACGACCTGGAATTGACACAGCTTGCCTTCGGCATTCTAGCCCGACGTCGATCTCAAGCTCCGCGCGTCGGAGTCTCCGACCACTCCACGACGGCACTCGCCCGCTCACCACCCCAATTCCCCAGGAGGGAACCCCATGTTAGAGGGACAATCGGTAAACCTGGCTCTGGTCGCCGTGTTCCTGGTATTCTCAGCGTTCTTCTCGAGCTCTGAAGCGGCATTCCTGTCGCTCCAGAGGACCCGAATAACCCACCTGGTCAGCATCGGCATCCCCGGAGCGCAGCGGATCGCCAACATGATCAGCCAACCGGAGCGATTGCTCTCGACAATTCTGCTGGGCAACAACCTGGTGAACGTCGCGTTCACGTCAGTGGTCACCGTGTCTGTCGTCACATATGTCGGCGAGGGCAACGAGGGGCGGGGCGTCGCCATCGCCACCTTCGTCGCCACGGCGGTGCTTCTGCTGGTGGGCGAGATCATTCCCAAGACTGTTGCCGTGAAGAAATCCGAGCGCGTCGCGTTCATCTACGCGTCGCCCCTGAAGTGGACCGAGTACCTCCTGTTGCCGTTCATCTTGGTCCTTCAATGGATCACGAGACGGTTGAACGCAATGCTGGGCGATGCGACGGACCGCGGATCCATAACCGAGGGCGAGTTGCGCACGTTGATTGACATCGGAGAGGCGGAGGGCACATTCGAAGCGGCCGAGGCTGAGATGCTCGAGAACGTGTTCCAATTCGGCGATCAGCAGGTCCGCGAGGTCATGACGCCCCGTAACGAGATCCAGTCGCTTCAACGCGGGAGCACGTTCCAGGAATTCCTCGAAGTCTACGCCGAAAACGCGCATACCCGATTCCCGATCTATGACGACTCGCCCGATAACATCGTGGGCATCATCAGCGCCAAAGACATCCTGAAACGGCTGGCCGCCGGAGACATCGAGATCGATCATTCGGCCACCGACGAGTTGCGAGTCGCCACGTTCGTGCCCGAGACGAAGCACATCTCCGAGCTGTTCGACGAGCTCCGTCAGTCGGGCAACCAGATGGCGATGATCGTCGACGAATTCGGCGGCATGGCTGGCCTCGTCACGTTGAAACGCCTGCTCGAAGTCGTGGTCGGCCCGGTCGGCGAAGAGGGCGAAGCCCTCGAGGAAGAGTATCGCGCCATCGACAAGAACACCTTCATCGTCGACGGCGGCATGAGCCTCCAGGAAGCGAGCGAAGAGTTGGCTATCGAACTGCCGGAGGGTGAGTACGAGACCGTCGCCGGATTCGTCCTCGATGTGCTCGGGCACATCCCGTCGGAAGGCGAGGCGTTCGAGCGAGACAATCTCAAGTTCGAAATCGTTAGAATGGAGTACCTGAAGGTCGAACAAATCAGGGTAACCAAATCCGAGCAGACAGAAGTCGAGTAGACCATTGAAACTGATCATCGTTAGGCACGGGCAGACCAATCTGAACAAGCAAGGACGCGTCCTAGGGCACGGTCCGGAGCCGTTGAACGACACCGGACATTCCCAAGCCGATGCCGTCGCCAAAGCGCTGGCGCAAGTGGAAGCTGAGGCACTGTACTCGAGCCCGATCAACCGCACGATGCAGACCGCCGCGACGATCTCCGAGCAGATCGGCATGCCCGTCACGTCAAAGCCCGGGCTTGCCGAGATCGACGCCGGCGAGATGGAAGGCGTCGAAGGCCGAAAACTCGGCGAGCTGTTTCCGGACCTCATGGTGCGATGGCGGTCGGACCCAGGAACTGCCCGCATGCCCGGGGGCGAGACGTTGGGCGAAGTCCAGGCACGGGCGAGGTCGGCGATCGATGAGATCGTCGAAACAAACCCGGACGGGACCGCGATCGTCGTATCGCACAACTTTCCGATCCAAACCATCCTCTGCTCGGTGCTCGGCATGGATTTGAAGGACTTCCGACGTGTGAAGATCGACCTTGGCTCGATCACCCGCCTGGAAACCGCCGCAACAGGATTCACGATAACATCGCTCAACGAGAAGTGGCACTTGCCGGCTCCGGACCCTGCCAATTAGGTGCCCAATTCGCTGAGATCGAATCGGCCATCTCTCGGCGTGTGCCCCGATCTGAGGCCAGCATGGATGACGACCAGATCGTATCAAGGTTTTGCCAGAAGGTTCGCCAGGCGCTCGAAGCCTCCGACCTGAAGCCAAATTGTCGCCTGGTCGTGGCAGTCTCGGGCGGACCGGATTCTCTCGCGTTGCTCTACGCGCTCCACCGGGCCGCGCCCGATATGGGCATGAGCCTTCACGGCGCTCACCTGAACCACTCACTGCGCGGCGATGCGTCCGACGTCGATGCCGGCTTCGTCGCCGACACGTTCCGGAGCCTGAGCATCCCGTTGACCTCCGAAAAGATCGACGTCGCCTCGTACCGCCAAGAACATCGCCTTTCGCTTGAGGAGGCCGCGCGTCGAGTGCGGCTCGATTTCCTGGCGCGCGTCATGGCTAAACAAGCAGCAGGCGCGGTCGCCGTCGGACACACGCACGACGACCAGGCCGAGACGGTGCTGCAACATCTAATCCGCGGCTCGGGTTTGACCGGTCTTCGTGGAATGCAGCCGACCGCGACGTTGCAGATCGCCGACACGTCAGTCACGCTGGTTCGCCCGATGCTGGACATCACTCGCGCCGAAACCGAGGAGTTCTGTCGCGCCATCGGTGTCGAGCCTCGCGTCGACGAGTCCAACCAGTCACATGAGATGACGCGCAATCGAGTCCGCCTCGAACTCCTGCCGATAATGGAGCGCATCAATCCCAGCGTCAAAGACGCGCTCGTCAGGTTGTCGCGATCGGTCGCGATCGACCTTGCTCTGATCGAACGCGAGGTGTCTGAAGCGGCGGGTTCCGTCGTCCATCACAATGCCGATGGCGCGACAATCGAACGAGCCGCGTTTTCGCGTCTCGATCTGTCGATCCAGCGTCATTTGCTTCGTCGAACCGTTGGCGCCGTGCAGTCAGGGACCGGGGATTTGACCGAGCGCCACGTTAACGCAATGTTGAAGCTGATGCCGGGACCGGCTGGCAAATCCGTCGACCTGCCCGGTGGTGTGCACTTCGCCGTCTCGTACGACGAAGCGTGTGTCCGGCTCGAACAACCGGATGGGTACATCGCCGTCGATATGGGCGTCGAGACACCCCTCCGGATACCCGGCGAGACGGTAGCCGGTTCGTGGCGAGTGACCGCCACCGTCGAGGAGACGGGTTCAACATCGGGCGCACAGTACGCTCGCGATCCGATTCCGGGTGGTGAGCTGGTCGAGCATTTCGACGCAGAATCGCTGTCCGGGCCAGTTACGGTGAGAAACCGGAGGCCGGGCGACACCTTCCAGGCGCTAGGGATGAAAGGCACGAAGAAGCTTCAAGACTTCATGGTCGATTTACGGATTCCGCGTGACCGTCGGGACGGCATCCCGCTGGTCGTCTCGGATCAGGGAATCGCATGGGTAGCGGGCGTGCGAATCGCGGAATGGGCGCGTGTACGCGAGAACACACGACAGCTGCTGCGAATCGAAATCAGGCCGACCGAAAACTCGGTTCGTCCGATCGAAACGACCGGCGAGGCTACATGACGCGGTCCAACCTCGGACTCTGAGTCACGCCGGGCGTACGGCCTCGCTTGGCGATGGGCCTGCCGTCGATCTCATGGATGTCGGCCGTGAAGTCGTTGGGCGGCGTTGACGAGATGTAGCTGCCGACCGCGAACCCGTTGACCGGGGCGCCTGCCTCTACGAACTCGCGAATCCTTTCGCGCGTGAACCCGCCGCTGACGAAGATCTCGACGTGCCGGAATCCAGCCAGGTCCAACCGCGCCCGAACCTCTTTGGCCAGGTCGGACGTGACGCCTCCCCGCTCGGGCGGCGTGTCCAACCGAACGCCTCGAAGCCGTTCTCGAAGCGCTTGGGCGACCTCCAGCGATTCCTGTGCCTCGTCGTTGAACGTGTCGACCAACGCGATGCGCGGCACTTCCTGTGGCATGTGGCGATCGAAAGACTGGATCGCCTTCACCGCGTCGCCCATGATCAGAGGCAGAGCGTGGGGCATATTGCCGCTTGGCGTGATGCCTGCCAAGCGTGCGCCCATCACGGTCGAGCACGAAACGCACCCGCCGACGACCGAAGCGTAGTCGATGTTGGCCGCGACGTTCGGGTGGACGTGCCTTGCCGCCGACGCCACCACGGGTATGCCTTCGGCGGCTTCGACGCACTCGCTGGCAGCCGTCGCCCAGCCGGTGCTCGACGCCAACACGCCGCAGATCGTCGTTTCGTAAAGGCCGAACGAGCTGTACGGCGCCTTGATCCTCAGCACCACCTCGCCGGCCTGTATCGTCTCGCCTTCTTGAAGCGACCAAACCTCGCTCCCCGACTCGGGAAGGACCTTGGTCAGCAGTGACCGCACTTCACGGATTCCGCAGTAAACGCCGGAACGCTGCGGAAAGAACTCCATCGTGACCGTCGGGTTAATGCTTTCGTTCCTCAGGATCGTGAGGGTGCGCTGCAGATACACGTCGGCCGTATCGCCAACGAGGATCGAGGGTCGGATGTCAAACGGTGTATTTACCATTTACAGTTACCTGATGAGCATTTTCCGGCGAATCGAACTTTTGTCCAGTGTTCGCCTGGGTGGTGGAAGAGATCGAAGACGATCTACGTCCCTTCCGTCGGTGAAAGATCAACTACGTTGACGCCCAGAATCCGCTCCATGTGCTGGAGCGCGTACTTGTGCGCTTCGTCATCGAATGATGCCACACAATTGACCGGCACTTCCACCGCGTAGTCACGATTGCGTGCATCGGCGGCCGTATGCATCACGCAGATATCGGTGCACACCCCACAAATGACGATCTTGTCCGGCTCCAAATCGCGCAGTTGATGCTCCAGATCGGTTTCAAAAAATGCACTGTACCTGCGTTTGCGAAGGGTGTCGCCCCGATACGCGGTGAGTTCGGGAATCACCTCGCACTCGTCCGTTCCTCTTACGCAATGCACGGGGAACATTTCGAACTCAACGTCGTCCGGGTCGTGGGTGTCGCACACGAATATGACCTCGGATCCGTTCGCCTGTTCCGTCTCGATCAGCCGTCGGATATTCGGGATGATCTGCCGCGCTTTGTCGCCGGTGTACAGGTTGCGACCCGGTTCCATAAAGCCGACGACCACGTCCACTACCAGGACAAGGTTGGCCACATTCGCCTCGTCAATGCCGTGTAATTCGGTCCGATCCGAGCACGCTTCAGCATCGATATGGTACCGTGGGGCCCGTCAAACCGCAAGCGTGCTGGCAGGTCGACCATGCCTGAAACGAACTGGTTGCCAGAGATCGATTCGGCCGGCTCAATCCGCTGATCGGGATGAATTTCGAGCCGCAAGAGCGCGCCTCGCCTTTCGCAGTCCACCGAATCGTAGACGGAACAATCCCTTGAGATCTTCGACCGCCGTGCTAACGATCTTGACTCGGCTGTCGGGGTCGTCGTTCCACTTCACGGGCACTTCTTTTACGCGATAGCCGTTCTTTTCCGCCAGAACCAGCAGCTCGGTGTCGAAGAACCAACCTGTGTCTTCAACCAGCGGAACCACGTCAGCCACCGCTCGCCGGCTCACCGCCTTGAAGCCGCACTGGGCGTCTTGGAACCCCGTCAAGAACATTGTGCGAAAGATCAGGCTATAGCAACGCGATATCACTTCGCGCTTGGGAGATCGCCCGATGACCTGAGCGCCGCGCTTCAATCGGGACCCGATGGCAATCTCGTAACCTTCGGATGCGATCGCGTCGACCAACAACGGCAACGCGACGAGGTCGGTCGAAAGGTCGAGGTCCATGTACGCAACGACGTCGGCCTGACTCTGGGTCCATGCCAGTTGCAGCGCGCGCCCACGGCCTCGCTGCTCCAACCGGACGAAGTCGACCCGGTCGTTTTCAGCCGACAAGTCTCGGCAGACGTCGGGAGTCGCGTCCGTCGACCCGTTGTCGGCAATCACGATTCGCCAGGCGTACGCTTCCATGTTTCGAGAAAGGAATGCTTCCAGCGTGCCCACGCTATCCGCGAGACCGCGCTCTTCATTCAGAACAGGCAACACGACGTCGAGAGAAACTTTCACTGCCATCAGATTTCCGGCTCCAGCTACGTGGAATTAGGCATACAAGCGACTTCCATCTCGATCATCATGGCTGCGACTAGCCCAAACAACTGCCCCTGTGGGCCTTAGTGGCGGAAGTGGCGGGCGCCGGTCAGCACCATCGCCAAGCCCAACCGATTTGCAGCTTCGACCGAATCCTCGTCGCGAATGGAGCCGCCGGGCTGCACGATGGCCGTGACGCCGCCTTCAGCCGCCATCTCGACGCTGTCCGGAAACGGGAAGAACGCATCGGACGCCAAGACGCTGCCTTTCGCCTTGTCCTGCGCGATTCTCAGCGCCAGATGGACGCTCGTGACGCGGTTGGGTTGTCCCGCGCCCATGCCGACAAGCGTGTTGTCGCTCGCTAAAACGATGGTGTTGGACTTGATGTGCTTGCACGCCTTCCACGCGAACGCCAGGTCTCTGAGCTCAGCCTCGCTCGGCGACCTGTCCGTCACGACCTTCCAGGCAGACGCCTCCTCACTGATCGAGTCTTCGGTCTGGACCAGCACACCGCCCGAAACGCTACGAACGTCGAGACGCTCCATCGGGCCTTGCGCGGGATCGATCCGGAGTATGCGTGTCCGCTGCCGCTTCTTGAGGATAGCCAGCGCCTCCGGCTCGTATCCCGGCGCGACGATGATGTCGTAAAGCACGCCGCGCATCGCCTCGGCGGTCTCGACCGTGACAGCTCGATTGAACCCGACGATGCCGCCGTAGGCCGACATGGAATCGCCGTCGAAAGCTCGTTTGTAGGCGGTGGATTGATCGCGATGCACCGCCAGGCCGCAAGGGTTGGTATGCTTGATGACTGCCACGGCGCTCTCATCGAAGTCTGACACGACTCGCCAGGCAGCGTCGGCGTCCAGAATATTCGTGAACGACATCTCCAGCCCGTGCAATCGTTCGGCTGCGACGATTCCGCCGGACGAAAGCGCCGAAGAGTACAACGTCGCGGCCTGGTGCGGGTTCTCGCCGTAGCGCAGGTCGGCCACGCTGTTGAGGCCAATCGTGAATTCGGGCCAGGACGTACCGGAAACATCGTCGTCCAGATATCTCGATATCGCTGTATCGTAGAGCGCCACGTGCTGGAACGCCTTGCGAGCCAGTTCCTTGCGCTCCGACGCTGTGAACGCGTCCGAGGCCGCCCCTCTGGCGGCGACCCGTTCTCCGATCCAATCGTAGTCGCCCCGATCGACGACCACCAGCACGTGGGGATGATTCTTCGCCGCGGCCCTGATCATCGTCGGTCCGCCAATATCGATGTTTTCGAGCGCGTCCGCGAGCGTCACGTCTGGCCGGCTCACCGTCTCCACGAACGGATACAGATTGCCGACCACCACATCGATGGTGTCGATCTCATGCTCGGCCAGCTCGGCGTCGTGGCTAGGCTCGCCTCGAAGAGCGAGTATGCCGCCGTGAACCACCGGATGCAGCGTCTTCACGCGGCCCCCGAGAATCTCGGGCGAACCGGTAATCTCCGAGACTTCTTGCACCTGCAAACCGACGCTTCGCAGGTCCCGCGCCGTGCCCCCGGTGCTGACGAGCTCGTAACCAGCGTCGCTCAGGGTATGGCCGAGGTCAGCCAATCCGGTTTTGTCGTACGTGCTTAGGAGCGCCTTCATATCAGGCGATCTTCTTGCGGTGACTGAGAGGCGTAACTTTGTAGATGTACGAATCCACGATATAGTCGCTGTCCACCGAGCCACGGACTCGACCCTCTCCGATCCCACCCGTTTGCGTCGCTTGGCGGCGAAGGGCTCGTATCGGTGACGACTTTTCGCCGACCTCCGAGATGTCGGGAAGACTCAACCCATTAGCATTGTTTTCCATCCCGCCAAGAATTGCTTGAATCTGCTGGTAGACTTTTCTCGGGCCGAATCTGTCGACCAAAGGAGATCCGACGACAATTCGCCATGTGTCGAGCTCTTCAAAGTACAACCAGAGAATCGCGGTCGCGTCGAATTCGTGCGCCTCTATCGCTGCAACCAACGACTCACCAGCGTCGATCATCTCTCGGTTCAGTTCTCGGGTCACCAGCAGTTCTTTAGCCATCGCAACACTCCGTCTGATTCGTCTGTGATTGCATCGTACAGGTCTTGTGCTTGTCCTCGTGTAATACGATGGTCATAACGCTTCTACTCCGACCAATCTCGCAACAAGGTCCAGTTCTGCGCGAACCTCTGGCCCGTGAGCTGAGTGTTCAACTCTTTTTGGATATTTGCCAGCCTAACAAGTTCCCTGAAATCGTGCGTATAACTGTCCATTACGCGCTTGCGATCGGGAAACTCAGCTTGCTTGGTCCGCTTCGCGATACATGCCTTAAGCGCACACTCGACAGCGTACCCGCAGAGATAGTATGCCCCAGCGTACCTCCGGCCTGTCAGGAGCACTTCGGCATCGCGTACGCGTAACTCGGCGAGTTTGCGTAGATCCTGTCTATTCATCGTCTCTCGAAACTCTCATGAGCGATACGCCTATGCCTAATCACGAAGCACCACCGCCTCACCGCCAGCCCCAGCCTCAACCACCTCGCCTACGACCATCGCGTCCGGCGTGAGCTCGAGTACGCGGTCCGCCTCGGACGGGTCACAGACGAGCACCATTCCGAGGCCCATGTTGAACACGCGGAACATCTCGTCGTGATGGATGCCGCCGTCTTCCTGGATCAGGCTGAATATCGGGAGCGCCGGCCAGGAGGAAGTGTCGAACCGAGCGGCAATTCCGTCCGGAAGCATTCGCGGCACGTTCTCGATCAGTCCGCCGCCGGTGATGTGCGCGATCCCTTTCGCGAACGAATACACGGGTTTCAGCGCTGCGTGATACGGCGGATGGGACCGGAGCAGCGCCTCCCCTAGCGTCTCGCCAAGTTCAGCCCGGTGCTCGGACAGCGGGGCGGCGTCATGTTCAAGGTCGTATACGCGCCTGACCAGGGAGTACCCGTTGGTGTGCAGGCCGTTCGATGGAAGCCCAATCAGAACGTCGCCCTCCCGGATTGTCGACGGATCGATCATCTCCGACCGTTCCACCGCGCCCACGACGAAACCCGATACGTCGAAGTTATCGCCGGCAAACACACCTGGCATCTCGGCCGTCTCGCCTCCGATCAAGGCGCAGTTCACGTTGCTGCACGCCTTGGCCATTCCGGCTACCAGCATCTCGACGACATCCGGTCGCAGCTTGCTCATGTTGATGTAGTCGAGGAAGAAGATCGGAGCCGCGCCGCACACGATGACGTCGTTGATGCAGGCGTTCACAAGGTCCTCGCCGATGCCGTCGAAGCTGTCCATCATCACGGCGATCTTCAGCTTGGTGCCCACCGGATCGGTGCTCGAAACCAGCACCGGGTCGCGATAGCCGCCGAAGCGATATATCGCGCCGAACGCGCCGACTCCTGCCAGCACTTCCGGTCCGTGCGTCGGCGTGACGATGCTGCCGATCCGCCGCTTGATGTCTCGCGACGCCTCAAGGTCGACGCCGGCTTCTTTGTACGTTCGATCAGTCATGAATCGGTAATCCTCGCGATGGCAACGACGAACGGAGTCGATCCGTCGATCAACTCTTCCAATCGTTGCCAAGTTTTGACAAGTCGATTTCGCCTGCGGCGATTTGTTGCAGTGTTTCAGCGTACAGCCCATGCTCCTGTTCGAGAACCCGTGCGGCTAGGTCTTCCGCGCTGTCATCGGCGAGGACGTTTACTTGGCGCTGGGCGACGATAGGACCGTGGTCGTATTCCTCGTCAACGACGTGGATGCTGACGCCTGAGACGGTCTCACCCGCGTCAAGCACCGCCTGATGTACTCGGATGCCGTACATGCCTCGTCCGCCAAACTTCGGGAGCAACGCCGGATGCACGTTGAGAATGTGCCCCGAAAATCGCCCGAGAGTCGACGACCCCAGCTTCTTCATGTACCCGGCGAGCACTACAACCTCGGCGCCGCAATCCGCGAGCGTCGATGCGATCGCCCCGTCGAGCTCAGTCTCGTTCGGATGCGTCTTGCCGCTCAGGTGACGGACCGGGATGCCGCCGCGCCTCGCACGTTCGATTGCCGCCGCGCGGGAGTTGTTGCAGATGACAACACGAATCTGGGCGTCGAGTTGTCCGGTATTGATCGCATCGATGATGGCTTGGAGGTTAGTGCCCCCGTGAGAAGTCAGGACGCCGATGGGAAGCTTATTCGATGTCATTCTCAAACCACCGGTCCGGCGCACTCAAGACATCGACGCAAAGAGGCGCTCAACCGTCATGCGCCCGCTGCCGAACGTGCAGGGTTGAACTGGATTCGGACGCCTCAGGCCCTCAGTCAGCGGTGACCCGCGCCTCCATGACGAGCTTATCCATCTCAAGCTGGACTGGGATGGGGTACTCGCCCGTGAAGCAGCCCATGCAGAAATTCTCGCGCGGGATGCCCACCGCGTTGGTCAAGCCTTCGATGCTCAGGTAGCCCAACGAGTCCGAGCCGACGTATTGGCGGATGTCTTCGACGGATTTGTCCGACGCGATCAGCTCCTTTTTCGATGCCATGTCAACGCCGAAGTGACACGTGGAAACGATCGGCGGAGCGCAAATTCTGAGGTGTATCTCGGCCGCGCCGCCGCGCCGCAGCAGGTTGACGACGTGGGGCGTGGTAGTTCCGCGCACGATGCTGTCGTCCACGACGATAAGCCGTTTGCCTTTGATCAGCTCCGGCAACGGGTTGAGCTTTCGGCGCACTCCCAGATCCCTGAATCGCTGGTCCGGTTGGATGAACGTTCGGCCGACGTAGCGATTCTTGACGAGCCCTTCGCCGAACGGAATCCCCGATTCTTGCGAGTAGCCCACCGCAGACGCCGTTGCCGAGTCCGGCACGCCAATCACCATGTCGGCATCAACCGGGTACTCTCTCGCCAACTCGGCGCCCATCCGCATCCGGTCTTTGTACAGCAGTCGACCGTTAATGACGCTGTCGGGTCGCGCAAAGTATATGTTTTCGAATATGCAGTTCGCCCTGCGACCGTTTCGGCTGCTGCGGTATATGGTCCGTAGGCCGTCCGCGTCTACGATGACCGCCTCGCCCGGTTCGACTTCTCGGACGTAAGTCGCGCCTACGTGGTCCAGTGCGCACGACTCGGATGCGATAACCCAACCTCCGTTGAGCTTGCCGATGCACAGAGGCCGCACGCCCAAGGGATCTCTGATCCCAATAAGGGCGTCTTTGGTCAGCACGGTGAGCGAATAGGCGCCTTGGAGTTTTCGCATGGCATGAGCGGCCCGACCCGTCCAGCTATTGGATGGCGCGGTCGCCAGAACGTACGCAACGATCTCGGAATCCGACGTGCCAGAAATCTGGCAACCCATGGCTTCGAGCTCTTCGCGAAGCTGTACCGCGTTGATCACGTTGCCATTGTGAGCCAGTGCGAGGTCAACAGATGGCCCATGCGCCAAAACGGGCTGAGCGTTGTCGATGCGGTTGGAGCCGGTGGTCGAGTAGCGGGTATGACCGATGGCGATATGGCCGGGCAAATCGTTGAGGTGGTCTTCCTGGAAGGCCTGATTGATCAGACCCATGGCGGTCCGGGTGCGGATTTGTCGCCCGTCCGCCGCCGAGATTCCGGAACTCTCTTGCCCGCGATGTTGGAGGGCATAAAGTCCGAAGAACGCGATTCGGGCGACGTCTTCTCCGCGAGAGTAGACACCGACAACACCGCAAGCCTCGCGCGGGCTGTCTGCGGCAATCATGGCTTCCGCCCCACTGTCTCGGTGCGAGCTGTTTTGACTGATCGGTTTCCTCCCTCTCAGCGGGTACCGAGAGTTTAGCCCCGTGGCCTCAGCCTGCTTGCTTCCGGGTGAGCGCCATCTCGCTCAACGTCCGAAGCATTGGTGGTTCGCTAGCACATCCACCGTGCCGTCCCCGAAGACGGCACAGACGCATTATACGGGCGGCGCTCCGCCACGGTCAACGCTAGCGGCACAGAATTCAAGCACTCTCGCATCATCTTCGACCGCCCTCGTTTGGGTTCTCATACAGTGTCGTCGCGACCACGCCCGAGCGGGCCGGACGCGGACGCCGACAAACGTTGCGAACCCGATCACTCCACTATCGGCTGCCCGATAATCCACAGGCTGGACACCGTGTAGATGACCATCAGCGCCAGCATCGGATACTGCCCCTTCAAAGCCTTCGCGTGGTCCGGCGTCGTGCGCAGCGCGATCACATGGGCGACGTAGACCGACACTATATGTCCGAGCACGATCGCGACGACCGAGATATACCAAACGAATTTGGCATTCACGGCGTTCAGGTTCGTCGTGTAATCCACGGTGCCGAATAAATCCCAGCCGAACCCGAACGGATCTGAGACTAACGGGATTATCAACTGCCCTTGGATTGCCAGCAGCGAAATGAAGTGAGCAAGATTGTACGCCAGCGCGATCGGCACCAGCGAGAACACGAAGATGCGAGCGGTCTCCCCGACCCTTGAGCTACCGCCTAACAATCGGGCACTCGCCCGCATAAACCGGATGAGCCGGAAAGTCTCGCCAACAGTTGACCCGCCGCCCAACAATCGGCCAGCCGACCTGGCGACAGGCTCAAGCGTAGACGCAATGTTCCCGAATGTCTCGTCGTCATTTGATTTGCCACCTGACAGCCGAGCGATCGCCCAAGAGAAACCGAGGTAGACTGCCATGAACAGCAACGGCACGACGACGAGCCCAAAGGTGTCGATCAGCCCTTCGGGGTCACCGCCGAATTCCGAGATCCAGTCGCCCAGGTTGCTTTGGACCGCGGCCCAGGTCGAGGTGTCCTGGAAACCGTCGAATGTCACAGTGGCAAGGGCAAGCACCACGAATGCGGCGACCGATGTCGAGACGCGTTGCGGCAGCGCAAGCCCGACCGCGTACGGTCGCAGGTTCAGCTCTCGCTCGCCCGGGGCCGCGTATTCGAAGCACTCATAGCAGTCCACGCAGCCTTCCGGACCCAGCCCGCACTCGAGGCTGCACCGGTGGCAGCGATCGTCGTTCGCAACGCGGACCTCGGTCGGCGAGAAACGAGCAAAGAATCCGAACAGCACGGTGAACGTCTCGCCGTGCTTGAGCCACGCATGCTTGCCGAACGCGGCCATACCGGCCCACGTCACTGCTGAATACATCAGGATCAGAATCCCAAGTCTGAACGGCTGAGCGGCGCCGGCATAGACATTTTCGACCCAGGCGAACGACACGAACAACGCGACGGCTGGCCAAGACCCCCACTCTTCCGGATAGACGAGAGGCGGTTCGCGTTCTTCCCCGCGCGAGACAGCCGCCCGGACCCACTCGTACGAGATCTTCCATGGGTTCAGGTAGCGCCAAATGTTTCCGACAAGCGCCGCAACGTACCCCATGCCGACCCACCAGATGATCCACACGAACGTGGGGGACAGGTTCGCGATGGGCTGGCTCGTGCCGAACAGGCTCGTTGAAACGACGAGGACGAAAAGCGCGAGAGCCAGGAGGCGTATCGGGATCGCGAACGCGAGGTGTGAAATCGTTGCGCCAAGCACCGGAACTTTCAGCAGGTTCAGTCGCGGATAGCTTGTGTCTCCGGGCCGAACACGAACGAATATGCCGATGATGACAAATGAGAACGCGACCGTTGCCGCCGCGCCCAGCAGGAACAGGTTCAATGGAACTGGCAGGTCGTAGCGTTGGCCGAAGCCGTGAGCGTAAACGGGTTGCACGCCCACGGCCAAAACCATTGCCAACAGACCGAAAGCCAGCGACCTTCGGATGCGGTTCACTAGACGCTCCTATCTCGGGTACACTTCGACAGCGCCCAAGACGACGCCCTCTTCTTCCTCGTCGTGCTCTTCTTCGCCCTCTTCATGCTCGTCTTCTTCGTGTGCCGCGCCTTCCGCCAAGGTAACGTTGGTCATTGCCGTGATGCCGTACGAGCAATGCTCGACGTCATACAGCGTTGCCATGAGTTCGTGCTCACCGACGGTTTCTAACATCTCGGTGATTTCGGGCTCTTCGTACATGGCGATCTCTACGCCGTCGACGTCAAGGTGCCAGTGGCCCGTCGCCATCGTCGTGCCTGCTGGCGCGGGCTCGAGCACATAGTTCACCAAGTCCACGGCTACTCGAATCTCGCCGTCCATGTCGCCGGGTGAAGCAGAGATGGTGAAGCTCGGAGTCGGTGCACCAGCGGGGATTTCCGCTTTGCAGAGCTCATCGTCATCGTCATTGTGGGCGTGTTCCATGTCCATGTCCATCTCGCCGTGATGGAATTCGAAGTTGAATTTCCCGGTGGCGTCCGCGACGAACTCCAGTTTCGTCCCCATATCCGGCATCACCGCGACTTTGATGTCGTAGCCATGCAGGTGCACCGATCCTTCTTCATCGGAATCAAAAGACAAGGTCACCGAGTCGCCCTGTTTCACCTCGAACGACATCGACTCGCTGGTCAGTTTCCCGTCCTCGATCGTCAGGCTGAATTGCCGATCTTCCGGCTCCGAGTCGCCGCTGCAACCGATCACCGCCAACATCGCGAACGCCGCCAGTGAAATCGCCGCCAATTTGCCGAACCGCCGCCAGCCTGTGGCCGGATCGCGGTTGTCCGTTGAATCTTCGATGTCGTCGCCGTGACCGGGCAATATTCCGACGACGGCGTCATTAACTGCCTTCAGTGTCTTCATTCGATTGGCCCTCCAGAGTGAATGGTTGGTCCGCATCACGCAGATCTTCTTCGACGTTTCACTCCTTGGCCTTTGCCCCGTTCCTTGAGGAACATCCGCAGCGCTATTCCGATCGCGGCGACTATCACCAGCACGGCGACCAGCGTGATAATGGCGGTCACGGGACTCGATTGGGTCACATCCAGCACGAACGTTGCCGTGCCTTCTCCCGGTCCCGCGCTTACCGCTACATCGAACGTCCACTCGCCTTTCCTGTCGATGGTCGCATTGAGGTCGTAGAAACTCGGGTCGGTCGGATCCTCGATCGCCAGCGCCGGACCGATGTCCGGTATCCGCGCGTCAGGTCCGCTGGCGGTTACGGTGATGTCGGCGCCGAGCACCACCGTGCGGGTCGTCATCTCGATCACAACGAACGAAACGAGAACCTTGCCCACGGTGAGTGGGTCTGGCGCCGTTCCGATAGCCACCTCGTACGGCCCGGCAAACTCGCGGTTTTTGAAATCCATGCCTTCCCCATGCGAATACACGGTTGCCGGCAATGCAGTCGCCATCGCGACAATTATCGCGACACTGATCAAACCGGAGAGTATGGATTTTACGACCAATGTGAACACCTCAAGGAATAAACGGCAGACGTACTCCCTCGCGTCGATCTGCCGCAGGGGATGTGTTCCGCGCACGGCGACATTCTAAACGACGAGAGATTGTTCTGCGGGCAAAGGCCTACGCCAGGGGCTGCGGCGGCCTCTTGGGAGGGGAGGAGTAGTGGTCTTGAAACGAGATTCGGTCCCAGGTCATCAGCGACCAGACCGAAGACGGTTCGAATTTGAGCGAATGGGCGAGATGGGTGTCGTCGAGGACAACAGCGGCCGGTGAAGCAGCGCCGCCGTCGAGACTGAGTACGGCGGTCGGGTTTCCGGTCGAGTCGGCGTTGTGGCCGTGCTGCCTCGCGAAATCGTGGTCGTGGGATGGCGCCGCGCCGACGTGGCGATGGGCCGGGTCGCGCTCCGCGAAGTGGTGATCGATCGCCGGACCGAACGCCGGAAATATGACCGCGACCGCCAGAAGAAGCGGCCACAATAGTGCGAATTTCGACTTCATCTCGTGGGCATTATAGCAAAGGCGCTTAGCCGGAACGTAGCGTCCGCGATCACTCGCCGATGCTGACGCCAAGCGCCTCGGCGACCGTGTCGATGTCTTTGTCGCCTCTGCCGCTGAGTCCCATCAGGATGATCTGGTCTTTCGGCAGAGTCGGCGCAAGCTTCGACACATAGTGAACCGCGTGGGCGGGTTCCAACGCGGGGATGATGCCCTCGGACCGACACAGGAGCTCGAAGCCCTCGAGCGCCTCCGCGTCGGTGGCACTGACGTACTGGGCGCGGCCCTCGTCCCTAAGCCAGCTATGCTCGGGTCCTACTCCCGGGTAGTCCAAGCCAGCCGAGATCGAGTGCGCCTCGTGGATTTGGCCGTCTGCGTCCTGAAGCAGGTACGACATGCTGCCGTGGAGCACGCCGATCTGCCCAGCTGTCAACGTTGCCGCGTGTTTGCCGGTTTCGACTCCGAGCCCCGCAGCTTCGACGCCCACCAGCTTGACCTCGCGGTCGCGGATGAACTCGTAGAACAGACCGATCGCGTTGCTGCCGCCTCCCACGCACGCGACGGCGTAGTCGGGCAGCCGGCCCGCGGCGGCGCGGATCTGCTCGCGCGCCTCTCTGCCGATTATCGACTGGAAGTCCCTGACCACCTCCGGATACGGGTGCGGGCCCACAACGCTGCCGATGAGGTAGTGCGTCGTCTCGACGTTGGTGACCCAGTCGCGGATCGCCTCGTTGATGGCGTCCTTCAGCGTTCGGCTGCCTGAAGTCACCGGACGAACCTCGGCCCCAAGCAAGCGCATGCGGAAGACATTGAGAGCCTGCCTGCGGATGTCTTCCTCGCCCATGTACACAATGCACTCTTGCTTCAGCATCGCGCAGACCGTGGCCGTCGCGACCCCATGCTGGCCTGCGCCGGTCTCGGCGATGATCCGGTTCTTGCCCATGCGCTTGGCCAGCAGCCCCTGCCCGAGCGCGTTGTTGATCTTGTGCGCGCCCGTATGGGCTAGGTCCTCGCGCTTGAGATAGATGTGGGCGCCGCCGAGCTCACGCGTGAGGTTCTCGGCATAGTAAAGCGCCGTCGGTCGTCCCGAGAAGTGGTGCGACAAGTCGGCCAGCTCCGCCTGGAACGCCTCGTCGGCCTGGGCTGCCCTGTATTCGCGCTCCAATTCATGGACCGCGGTCATCAGTGTCTCGGGAACGAAGCGTCCGCCAAAAGGCCCGAATCGTCCCATCTCGTCCGGCAGTGTCGGAATCGTCATATGTCGCACGCATCCCTGTCGCCAATGCCCGATTCGAGCCGGTGGCGTGTTATGTGAAGGCTATTGCGGATTGGCCGCATCCGACAGATATTATACCCGCCGGTTGACCGAGAGTAACGTCGCCTCTAGAATGGTCGAAGCGAACAGACCCGCCGAGTCTTCGGATTGAGGGAGGGCCAATGCCGATCTACGAATATGCATGCACGGTTTGTAAACACAGTTTCGACCGCCTCAGGCCCATCAGTCGCATGGACGATGAAGCGCCTTGCCCCGAGTGCGACGCCGAATCGAAGCGCCAGCTCTCGGTGTTCGCCGCGTTCACAAGCTCAGGCGACGGCGAATACGCTCGAGTCGGCGGCGGAGGCGGTTGCGCGGGCTGCGGCCCCAACGGCTGCGGTTGCGCCGGCGGCATGTAGCCTCGCGGTAGCCGCCACACCCTAATCGACCAACCGGGCGCACGATTGTGCGCCCTTCTCATTTCCCGGCCATCGTCGGGCAGAGTTCTGGGCCGGAGTAACGTCGAAGACGATAGCCAAGCCTGGTCGGTGTTCGTCTGAACGGCGCACGAACGAGGTCAAGTTCCTGAGCTCGACCTTTCAACATCAATCCAAAGATGGAGTCCTCGCGGATGGGTCACACGATGCCGTTGATCGACGCGATGCCGTCCCGATGTGGCTCCGTGCCCCAATCCGAACGGCCTCAGGCGACAAGCGACGGAATGTGGACAATCGATACGGCCGATCACTGCTCGGCGCTAGCCGATGCGAATCCCACGGAAGGTGGATAGCATGAAAATCGAGTCGATTGAAATATCCGTGTTCGAGCTGCCGATGTATCGGTCGACGATCCGAGCAATGAACACCGGAGCAAGTGTCGCGCCTCGGTGGCAGAACTCTAACGCATCAAGCGACCTGGTCCCGGTGCAGGTAATCCGTGTCAGAACAAATAATGGCGTCGACGGAGTTTGCACGGTCGGCGACTGGCGCTACACCGAGATTTCTTCACAGCAACTGGGTCACCTACGGCAGTTGACCACAGGGGAGGATCCGCTCAACAGAGATCGAATTTACTCAAAACTGCGTTCGGTGGCCCGGTTCTACGAACCCGCCTGGTTTGGCGGGTTCGACAACTGCCTGTGGGACATAACCGGAAAGGTGTCGGGCCTGCCGGTGGCGCAACTGCTGGGCGGCGCGAAAGATCGAGTGCAAGCCTACTACAACATCACCGGGAGTTCCCTGGAAGCGTTGTTGGAAAGCGGTGAAGCCGCCCGGGAGAATGGCTATACGGTTCTCAAAGATCATCTGCCTTATGACGCCAAGGAGAACGTAAGACTGTTCCGCGAGCTTCGGAAGTCTTTCGGCGATGAAGTTGGACTCATGCATGATGCAGCGCTGACTCGCTACTCCTACGAAGAGGCGTTGAAAGTAGGCCGGGCGCTGGAGGAGGAAGAATTTATCTGGCTGGAAGAGCCGTTGCCCGATCATCAGTTGGAGAATTACGTCCGCCTCGCCGATGCGCTGGATATTCCGGTTTCCGGCGCCGAGACCTTGATGCACGATCCTGAATTGAGCGCTCTGTGGCTCAGATCGGGCGCGGTCGACGTTCTGAGAGTCAACGGCCGCCATGGGACCACGCCCATTCTCAAGCTGGCCAATTTCGCCGAGATGCACAACGCGAACGTCGAACCGGACGCGTACGGTCCGCTGTTTGGCCTTGTTCACGCCCACCTAAATTGCGGGATAGGCAACATTCGATGGTTCGAAACCTCTCCGCCGTTTGGAGGCGCCAAAATGGCCGAAGAGATTAGACTGACGAATCCCGCCGTGCCAGTCGAAGGTTGGGTCAGCTTCCCGGACGCTCCCGGCTGGGGCGCCGAATGGGACTGGAAACAGTTCGAAAAGAAGCGCGTGGCGACACTTTAAGACATCGCCAGCGGAGGAGACGGCGTATCGTCCGGGAACTCCCGAAGTTAAACATTTAGCTCGCCGAATCAGCACCGGACGGACCATGCCTGCCAATCGAACTCGGTCCGTAACCGATCTCGGCAATGAGCGGGGCCGGAACGACAAAATCGTTGAACGAATTATCTACGATGACCATCGGGCCAACCCAATTCAGACGTCTTCATACGGATAACCATGCTCTTCGAAATCCTGAAAACCGTGCACGTCCTCGCCGCCATCGCCGCGTTCGGCGCCAACATCTCGTATTTCGTCTGGTTCCGGCGCGCCGTGAACAACCCCGAAGCGCGGACCTACACGTTGCGCACGATCAAGATAATGGAACGAGCCTACGTGAACCCGTCCTACGCGTTGGCCGGGATCACCGGGGTGTTGCTGATTCAGGAGAGCCCGTGGGAGTTTTCGACCCCGTGGGTCGCACTGTCGATGGTGACGTACTTGTTTCTGATGGCGCTGGGCATCACCGTGTACGCTCCACTGATGCGGCGTTTGATCCAGTTGGCAGAGTCGGGAAACGGCGACTCGGGCGACTACCGAAAAATCGACCGCTGGGCGAACGCCATCGCGGGCGTCCTGGTCGTGATCGTGGTCTTCCTCGTCTACCTCATGACCGCACGCCCGCAACTGTGGGCGTGAGTTCCGGTCAGCGAGGCACTAGAAGCTGACGCGCCGGCCGAAATGGCAGATCCAGCCCCACTCTACGCGCCGCCGTCCTTTTCGTTGATTGCCTTCCGAATCGAAGCCGGCGACATCGGCAGCGAAGTCATCCTGACGCCGATGGCATCGTGGATCGCGTTGGCGACGGCCGCCAGCGGCGGCACGATCGGGGTCTCGCCGACGCCCCTGATCCCGTACGGGTGACGAGGATTCGGCACCTCGACGATGACCGTGTCGATCATCGGCAGATCCAGCGTCGTCGGCATCCGGTAGTCCAGCAGCGACGTATTGGCGATTACGCCGTCCTCGGTGTAGAAGTACTCCTCGTTGAGCGCCCAGCCTGCGCCTTGGAGAACCCCGCCCTGCATCTGCCCCTCGACGTTCTGGCGATGGACCACCTGGCCCACGTCCATGAAAGTCGTATAGCGCAAGATTCCCACTTTGCCGGCCTCGGGATCAACCTCGACATCGATGATGTTCCCGGCAACCTGAGGTCCGACGTCGCCCTGGCGATCCGAGGCGGAGCACGTCACGAGCCCGCCGGTCTCCATCAGACGTCCGGCCATCTCCTTGAACGTCATCCGCTCCGATCTGTCCTGAGATCGGACGAATGCGCCGTCGACGAAATCGACGTCGTCCGGTTCCGCTTCCCACAGCATCGCCGCGCGCTCCTTCATTTGCCGGATGACCTCGTCGGTCGCGGTCAGGATTGCCCTGCCGGTGTCGAACGTGATCCGGCTGCCAAACGAACCCGCGGTGAACCCAACCGAGTCAGTGTCCGCCACCGACGGCGTCACGTCTTCGGCAGCGATTCCCAATGCCTTGGCGGCCCGCATTGCCAGGGCTATGCGGCTGCCGGAGAGATCCGCCGAACCCGTCACGAGCTTGATCGTGCCGTCGTCATTGACCGCGATAGTCGCCGATAAACCGGCGCCGCCAACGTGCATCCGATAGCCGATCGCGACGCCACGCCCGCGGTTCGCGCCCTCCAGCGGCGCGCTGTAATGAGGGTGTGCCTTCATCGCCTCCTCGACTTCTACACACCCGAAGCGCGAGTGACGCAAACCGGTCGGCGCCCGGTCGCCTTCGGAGACCGCGTTCTTGAGACGAACCTCCATGGGGTCCATGCCAAGCTTCTCGGCGAGCTCGTCCATCACGGTCTCGACCGCACGCGCCGACTGAGGTTGCCCAGGCGCGCGATAGGATTGGGTCTTGGGCTTGTTACAGAGGCCATCGTAGCCGTCGACCAAAAGGTTCTCGATCTTGTGCGCCGAACGCGGGGAACCGCCTCCACCGACCGGAGAGCCGGGGTAGGCGCCCGCCTCATAGGCCATATAGAGCTGTGTGGCGGTGATCTGACCGCTGCTGTCGGCGCCGCACCTCATGTATGTGCACGACGTGGGCCCGGTGCCCTCGAAGACTTCCCTCCGTGTCATACGGAGAGTCGTCACCGGCGCCATCAATGCTTCAACCCATTTGGCGCCCGTCGTAGCCGTGTCTATGATGAGATCTCCGTGCGTCAGGCTGGGGTAGCCTTGCAGAGGGACCATCCACCCGCCCGCCTCGGTAGTCAACGCCTTGGCGCTCACGTTGGTCAAGGCCAAATCGCCGGGCTGCGACTTGAGGAGGTCGTAAACCGTTATATCGTCGATCAGGCCGAAGTTGTCGTCCGCGATCCTGTCGGTGTCGGGAGACAGATTGTAGCCGATGCCCCCTTCGCCCCAGGTCACGAACTGCTTCGAGTGAGGGTTGCGCTCCCATTCCCTGAGGTTGTCGATGGCACCAGAGGGACGAAGGTCGACGTTGACTTTTGGAGTACCAGGAAACCCGAAGAGATCGGTGATCACCGGCCGCACGAACTCTATCGCGCCGATAATCGACTCTCTCTGCGTCTCCGCGAAGCCAGTGTCAGCCCCATACGCCAGGAGATCGTAGCCCACCATTTCGACAGCGTCGGCGAAAATGTTGATGAACTCATCGATTTGTTCATTCGTCAGATTGGTGCTAATGCTCAGCCGGATCAGGTTCCGCAAGAACAGCTCGAACGGTGGTTCGGCCTTGTTGGATATAACTGAGGCCAACCAGGGGTCGAAGAAAATGTCGGTGTCAAGGTCGTCGTAACAGATGTTCGCAACTTCGGCGATGGTGCTGCCGCCAAACGGCGGGGCGGTAAACATCACGTTGGCGACACGTTCCTGTTCCACCCCTGATTCGCTCCGGTTGAGCAACGCCAGCAGCGCTCGGACGTCGATTCCACCCGCGCTGTGCGTGATTATGTTGAGCTGGTGATCGTCTTCGAATGCAACGCCGCCAAACTCGCTTTTGAGCAGGTCTTTCAGGTCTTCGGTGTGATACTCGGCTCGACCGTTCCGGTTGTAATTGCTCTTCACTCTCCGCTCGGAAAGCTCTTCGAGGAACTCGACGGCTGGAATGAAGCAATCTTCAGGCAACGGCAAAAGAACCCGGCACACCGGCAGCCACTGGGTCAATTTGTAGTAGTTATTTCGGAAGAAATCGATCGGATCGGGCGAATTGTATGGGTTGAAGTCCTGGCCTGGAACAACTTCCTCCGAAGAGGGCAACGCCATCCGTTCCGGCGTCTGGAGCAGTGCTCGGCCTTGGGCAGCGGTGGCGAAAGGGTTTCCGTTCGGCGCAGTGAACTGGACCGCGTAGTTTCCCACCGGCGTCTCTTGCGGGTTGCCGGCGCCCTCGGTTATGTCACGAAGGGCGTTCCAATACGGCCCGGTCGTTTTCCCCTATGACGCGCCGTCGTCATTGAATCCGTGCACGTAGATCAGCGGGAGCTGTTCGCGTCCATCAGGAGGGACCAGCGTCTCCTCAAGGGCGGATACCGGCGTTGGGTTGCTTGGAATCAGCGCCAGCGCCACTAACACCAACAGGATTGCCGAGGCAACAACATATCGTCGAGTCCGCACTTGCGTGACACCTCTCCGCCGATTCTCATCCATTAGGCCCAATGCCGCGCCACATCTGCGCGTCTTTTAGGCAGTCTGAGCAGCGAGCGCCATCGTAGCACACGGAATTCGTGAACGCACCTGGACGGATCGTTCCTCGACGGATCTCAAGCCGTGCACGGCCTGCCTCTCGGCTACGAACGGCTGGTCGAGGGGTATTTCGTCGGCGGGATGCTGGGCACGTTCTCATGCTGGGTCGCCAACCCAAGCATGCAAGACGCGTTGGCACAGCGAGTGCCCGGCACCGCCAGTGAATACGCGGCCAGGTACAACCGAGGCAATTCGTTCTGGTTCTCGTGACCGAGTCGCTACCCGGGAAGCGGTCGCCCTGCTCCGGACCCGACGGCCCTATCATAGACGAGCTTGGCCGCCGCGATGTCCCACAGCGCCATACCAAGCGACTTAAACAGCGTGATGTCGTTGGCGGAAGCTCTCGCCGCGACCTCTCCGCCAACAAGCTGCCACAGTTCGTGCATCTGCTCCCAAAGGACCAAACCGCGCTCCGCGGGCATCGTCAGCTCGCCGGCCTCGATCTGTGCCTGAGCTCGGTCATCGACCACGATCAGGTCGGCCCGCTGCACGGTCAGGTCGTCGATCTCGCGGATGTACGGGTCGGCCCCGCCAGCTGCGACAACGTGCGCGCCAGGCTCGAGCCACTCGCCGCACAATACCGGCTCGCGTGAGCTCGTGATCGTAACGACGATGTCCGCGCCCTCGACAGCGGCTCTCGCGGAGTCGACGGGATCGACTTCGATGCCCAAGACCCCAGATATCTCCCGAGCGTAGGCTTCGCGCTTCTCCGGAGTGGGACTGAAGACGCGTACACGCTTGATCGAGCGCACCTTCGCGACAGCCGCCAACTGGCTCCGAGCCTGGAAACCGGTGCCGATGATCGCCACATCGCGGGCGGCAGCGTTCGCCATCAGCCGAGTGGCGACGCCGGTCGCGGCCCCCGTGCGGAGCTGACCGAGCTTGTTGGCTTCGACGATCGCCAGAAGAGCGGATGTCTCGGAATCGTAGAGGTAGACGAAGAATCGGTAGACGCCCGAAGCGACGGTGTAGGTCTTGAATCCGTGTGCGCCGAGTGCGTAGTCCGCGCCCAGCATCGTGTTGACGTATACGTCACGACCGCCGACAGCCCGTTCCCGATGTTGGTTGGTGGCGCGAGCATTCGCCCGATGCATGAGCGACTCTTCCACGGCGACGATGGCGTCGTCGATGGACAGCAGACGCTCGACCTCCCGTTCGGAGATGTACAGGGAAGGGATGCCGATGATCCGTGAGCGGGTGGAGTTAGGTCCGCACCGCAACAACGCCCAGCCAGTTGCGTTGGACGTACGTCAGGTTCAACTCTTCGAAGGCCTGTTCGATGCCACGCTGGAGACTGGCGCTCGCCTGCTCCAGAGGGACGCCGGGCATTGTGCCGGAGATGAAATCCTCGAAGGTGCTTATGTCGAGCCATCCGCCGATCGGGACGTCGATCGTTTCGATCTTCTGCTTGAGGATGGTAAAACCGTGACGTTCGACCAGGTCTTTGTAGTCGTCCGGCGTCAGGTGCTTCCTCGATTCAACCTTTTTGGACCTTTCGGGCTTCAGGCCGTATTCCTTGCGAAGGTCACGGGCCGCCTTGAACATCCACTTGCGGTAGAACTGCAACGAATTTTCCGGTTGACCGCCGTCGAAGAACGACGTGTTGAACGCGAATTTTCCGCCCGGCTTCAACGCTTTCGAGATTTCGCCGACCAGAGCGTCTTTGTCCGGCACGTAGTGAATCGCATTGCAGAAGATGATGGTGTCGGCTCTTTCTTTGAGCGATTCGGAGACCTGCTCGACCTGGCTCTGCACAAACTGAACCGCGTTGTCGCGAATGTCTTTCAGGTCTTCCATCGCCTGTTTCAACGCGATCGCGGAGTGGTCCATCGCGATGATGGCCGAATCCCGCGCGCCTTTGATTCGCTCCAGAATCAACCGCGTGACTCCACCGGTGCCGCACGCCAGATCGACAATGCGCTGGCCGGAACCCAGATCGGTCATGTCAACCAACCGCGCGTTCAAGGCGTCGTAAAATTCGTTTTTGGAGAACGTGGAAAACGAGAAATCGTCAGTAGTCAAGGCGCCCTCCTAGGCTGCGGAGTACCTTCTCCGATGTGTCCGGACAGTCGCCGGCGCGGTGCAAAGATCAAATCGACGTTCGGCAAGTTCGAGCGGCGGTCGATCCGAATATCGCGTGTATTATACCATCTGAATCGAAAACCGCGACCACCTATCTTAATAGGTTCGCGCCCTTGTTTCCAATCGGCGCCGACATCGCTCTACCCCTGCGGGCTCTCAACCATCGGCCGCCGCTTGCGACGCCGGAAGTATCGAGCGCAAGCTACGCCTGAAGCCAGGCCGGCCAGGTGCCCTTCCCACGAAACGCTCGTCGCGAACGGCACGGCGGTGAGCACTAGTCCGCCGTAGAACAGCAGCACCAGCACGGAAATCAATATCGAGACGAAACTGCGCTCGAACCATCCCCGGGCCAGCAGGAACCCAAAGTAGCCGAACACGACCCCGCTGGCGCCGATGTGCACCCCCGGTCGGGCGAAGAGCCACACCCCTATCCCACCGAAGATCGCGGCGGAGGTCGAGACGCCCAGCAACACGTTCCGTCCCCGAGTCGCAACGAGTCCGCCGAGAATGACGATCGGCGCGCTGTTCGACATGACGTGGCCGAAGCCCGAGTGCAGAAACGGCGCCAAAACGAGGCCCCGCAGTCCCACTGTCGCGCGTGGCACGATCCCGAACTCGTCCAGGCGGTGCCCCAAGATCGCGTTGACGACCTCCACCGCCCATATGACGCCAACGTATCCAAATATCCAGATCATAGGCGTTCTCGTGAGGCGCTTTCGGGACCGGTCGACCGGTTAGCCGTCGGTCGCGGACGAAACGGAAATCTTGAACGACGCAGGTTGACGAGCGCCCATCGTAATGGGCGCCACGATGACAACCGCACTCTCGAACCCGGCGTTGGTCCCTTCTACCGCGATCGCGCCGGCATTTTCGCCGTCGAGGGTCATCCGCGACACTCTGACGTCGCCGTCAGCGTACCGCTCGACGAGTTGCACCGCAAACCGTTGCGTCAGATCGCCGTTCACGCGAGTGAATCCTCGAGCATCCCATCCGGCGTCGGCTTCCCCGTCATCGACAAACCCGAGTTCGGGGACGGTGAAATCGTCTAAGAACAACCCATCGAGGTACACTGCGTCGTCGGTAACGTACTCGAAACGAACCAAGACCTCGCCGCCAACGTACGGCGTCAAGTCGACGGTCTCTTCAGACCACCCGCTGGTCGCCCCCGTGTAGCCATGTCCGTAGCTGTTGCCACTCGGATTATCTGCGGTCGTCGTCGATCCCGGCAAGATCTCCCAGGTCAGTCCGCCGTCTGCCGACACTTCGACGTACCCGTAGTCCCAACCCTTTTCGATCTTGTGCCACGCGTTGAACTCCAGCGTCGCCGACGTCAATTCGCTCAGGTCGAACGCCCTCGTCAGCGTGACGTCGATCGCATCACCGGCGCCACTCCACCAGCAGGTCGTTCCGCTCGGACACTCGGCCGCCATCAATCGAGCCCCGGCATCGCCCACGAAGCTCACATTGAGGCGACCGGAGCTTGCGGGCAAACCGTAGTATCGCGCTGAGAATTGCGGGAGCGTGCCGGACAGCGTCGAACCCTCAATCATCGGGAACACCTTTTTGACGCTCACATCTTCGCCAGGATAGGCGTACGGCCCTTCTGCCGCGTCCACGTGATTCGCCACGACCCAATCCTGAAACACGCCGGTGAACGTCAGGCCGAATCCCCTCAGGAACGCGTCCACGCCCGCGGCTCCGTCCCTCTGTTCGGCGACCAAATCGCCCAGAACGTCGTAGCTGCCCAGCCGCTGAGCCAGGTAGTTGAAGAACAGGTTCGATGCGCCGTAGTGTGGGTAGCTGTTCTGCAATTGATCGGGCCACCAATTCAACTGGGTTTCCGGTTTGCGAAGGAACGCGTCAGCCGACGCCGGGGTGTAGCCCGCCAGCGATGTCGCGGCCTCGGACAGCCCTTCGTTGACCCACGAATCTTCGCCGGTGTCCTGGTTCCAGTGGATCGCGTGCTGGAGTTCATGCGCGAGCACGCCAAGGTAGCCGTCGCTCCCGGCCCTCAGGTTCCGGGTGTCCATGTAGATGATCTCGCGCTCATTGCTATACGGATGCACGAACTGGGGGAACTCGTCCTTGGAGCCGTAGTAGCCGACGGCGCCTGACAGGACGGTGTGCAACACGGCAAGGCGCGGATCGCCGTCCACTCCTGGATCCCAGATGTCGCCGAACGCGCCGACGACGGCCGGGTGAATAATCTCCTCGTAGGCGTCCGCCGAGTCTTGCAGGGACTGAGTCGCTACACTCGTCGCGTCGTCGACAAACCAATAAGCGTGCTCGCTGACCAGTTGAACCGTCGCCGTAATGGTGTGAACGGTGCCGTCGGCTAGTTTGGTCACAAAGAACTCGTCTTTGTGACCCACCTCGAGCGGCGCAGCCGAAGAGGCTACGAATCGGGACGGATCGGACTCGCTGGGCGACCTGAACCTCAACGCCAGATCGAACAAGTCCCTAACCGGCGCCTGCGACGGGTCGACCTGGGCCTCGATCGGCACGGGCGGCGGCGTTGCGCTCGGGGCCGCGGTCGGGACCGGTATGGCGACCGTGGGCGTCAACGGCGTCGGTGTTGGCGCCGGCTGCGGTTGTGCGGATGGGACAACTGTACGCACCGGCAGCGGCCTGCTGAACGCCGCCGCGGGAGGCACGGTCGGCTGGGTTTCGGGCTGGGCGACGGGTGTGCTCGCGGCAGACGCCGGAGGCGATACTTGATCTGGCCTGTCCGTGTCCGCTGGTTCCTGACCGCAGGACACCGCGACCAAAGACACCGCAATAACGACAGCGACGATCCCTATGCGCCTCGGCTGGCGATCAATTATACTCGCGAAAATACCCATTCGATTCAAGTCTATCACGCGGTCTCAAACGCTTCTACGGCGATCAATTCCCTTGACGGTTTGATGATGGCGCCTCCAGCAAATACGGTGGCTGATAGAACGCCTGCGCTCATGGCACGGTTAGCGGGCACACACAGAGCGCATATCGCTTTGGCGGCGATCATCGCCCTCGCATCGGCGATGCGGTTGCGCGATCTCGGTCACGGACACCCCGGACTCGCGATCTACTCGGCCATCTCCAAGAACGCTTACACGTCGTTCGACAACTGGCTGTATCCGAGCATCTTCGTTGACGGCTCGTTCCTGGCTGACAAGCCGCCGGTGTTCTTCTGGATCCAGGGCGCGTTCATCGCGATTCTCGGCCCCACGAACATCGCCTTCCGGCTCCCAGCGGCCCTGACCGGCATCGCCTCGGTCATCTTACTGTACGTCATCGTCAGGCGGCTCCACGGCAGGCGCGCAGGACTCGCCTCGGCGCTCGTCATGGCGACCATGCCGATGGACGTCAACTTCTCGCGTGGCGTCTTCCTCGAACCGGTCACGACCGTCACGATGCTTCTGGCGGCATACTTCATGGTCCGGGCGGTTCAGGAGCGGCACGAGGGCTTTTTCTATGTCGCCTCGGCAGTGGTCGGTCTAGCTTTCATGGTCAAACTGTGGCAAGGCTTGTTGCCGGTCCCTGCGTTCGCATTGTTGGCCCTACTGTACCGGTGGACGCCCTGGCCCAGATTCGTTCGCACCGCGGCAATCTGTTCCGCAATCGCCCTGGTGTCAGCGCTGTGGTGGCCGACGCTGGTGTGGTTGACCTCCGGGTCGTACGCGGCGGTCATGCACGCCTCCAGCGTGTGGAACATGATCTTCGGATGGAACCTGTTGCAGCGCTTCGGCGATCTCGAATACGGAGGAACCAGCTACCGGCAAGACGTGCTGTGGTTCGTGACCGGACCGCTCGCCGTGTTCTTCGGCATCTCGCTGATACCTGGAGCGGTCATCGGCGTCGTTGCGCTCGTGCGGCGTCGCGCCGTCACACCTGGAGTGCTTTGGCTCGTGTGGTTCGCGGCAGGCGTGGTTGGGTTCGGCTGGACATCGGTCAAACTCGCGAGCTACTGGGCGTCCGTGACACCCGCGGTCGCGGCCATGTCAGGCATCGGCCTCGCGTTCCTGATCGAGGAACGAGCCAGGCTGGGTAGGCTCTGGCCGATCTTGTTGCTTATCGTCGCCGCGGGATTCGGCTATTACGCCTACGCGTTCGGGCTGGTGCGGGCCGCGCCGGGACCGTTCGCAACTATCGAGTTCGTCTCGGTGATATTGGCGCTGGCGTTAACTGTTTTCGCCGTCGCCGTTATTGTCCAATCGGCATTTCCCGGACTGATCGGGGTGCGAGGGAAGCCGTCGCTGATCGTACCGGCGGCGATAGCGTTCGTCGTCATCGCGATGAATGCTCAAGTAACGATCCACAACATCCAATCGCCCCGAACAGACACCCTTGGCAGAATCGGATTCGACATGGTAACGGTCCCATCCTCGCAGCCAACGGGCAGCATCTTACTTTCGCGCCCCAGGATGCGGGGCTCGGTCATCACGTCGATAGTCAGGGTCGAGGTCGAAAGTCTCGACGCCGCGCTCGAGTACGTCCAGCAAAACAGGCGTGGCAGCCGGTACCTGCTCGCCGCCGATTCGTACAACACGGCGGCCAGGGTTGCGCTGCTGACCGGCGAGCCGGTGTTGCCGCTCTACTCCGAGTACCAGGACGTGCGCGTCACCGAGTTCGACACGCTGAAAGAACTGGTCGACGCGGGCGATGTGCGATTCGTGCTGATCGCGCCATTGATGCAGTACATGGACCGTGAGCTGTTCTCGTACGTAACCAGTCGAGCGTTGGAGGATCTGACGAGTCGATTCGGATTGCCCAGGGACGAGATGCGATTACTGCGAATTGCCAGGTGACTCGTCCGCGTCTCCGACAGGCCGGCTTGTAAGCAGTCGCGAGACCTCGATCACCCGCAGAACGTCGCCTCTCGTGACGAGCCCGACCGCGCGGTGGTCTTCCACGACGACAAGCTGATGGAAACCTCGCTTCACGATCAGATCGAGCGCTTCCTCCAAGGGAGCGTCGGGCGACAGGGTCACGACGTCTTCGCTTCTGATCATCGCCTCGGACACCCAGGTCTTCTCACGATCCGGCGGCCCCACGTTCCGCACGTCAGCCGTCGTGATCAAGCCGCGAAAGGTGTCGCCGAGAACGACGACGTACGCCCGCTCGAAATCCTGCACGATGCGCTCGTCCAGCAATGTTTGGACCGTGGTCCCCGGACCGACAGTCGCAAAGTCGGTCCGCATCGCTTCACTCACGGTCCGACTCGACAAAAGTGTGTCTGTCGTCTGCTGTTCACGGATGGACGATGCCGCGGACTGGATAAACCAGCCGATCAGCACGAGCCAGATGCCGGCGATTCCCTGCGTGAACATAACCAACATGATGCCCAGCGCCATGAGACCAAATCCGAGCCCGGTGCCCGAACGGCTGGCGGCCCTGGTCGCTCTGCCCTCGTCGCCCGTGACCTTCCACAGAAGGGCCTTCAGCACCCTCCCGCCGTCAAGAGGCAACGCGGGCATCAGGTTGAACAGACCAATCGCCACGTTGACGTACGCCAGATACCACACCAGCGCGGTCGCCTGGGACGGCCCGCCTCGCGACACCAGATACACGAGCCAGAACACCACCGCCAACCCGAGGCTGGTCAACGGACCCACGACCGACACCCAAAACTCATCCGAGGCGCTTTCGTTGTCTTCTTCCATCTGCGAGACGCCGCCGAGGAAGAAGAGCGTGATGCTCTCCACCCGCCGTCCTCGCCGCAGCGCCTCCAAAGAGTGGCTGAGCTCGTGCGCGAACACGCATACGAACAGAAGCAAGCTGCCGACGATGCCGATCGCCCAATACTGCCTCTCGGACCATCCCGGATAGCCGTCCGGCAAAAACGACACGGCAAGCGTCCAGGCGACAAGTATGAAGACGAAGATCCACGAGAAATGGACTTTCAGGTCAATGCCAAACAGCCGTCCAACACGCATGGTTCCGGACAATCGAGACTCCTGAACGGGCTAACTTCCGAGCGAATCGACCGATATACACCGAATAATACGTGCGGCCAGACGAGCGGTCAAACGCCGTGGGGCTCGCGGAAGGGACCGAAGGGACCCGAAGGGACACCAGGGATTGCGGCGTTAAGCCGACCACTGCCCCCAATCCGCCGCCCCAATACGCTCGTCCCGAGATTGTCACCCCATCCGCTCGCCCAGGGCTTGTCACCATCCGTTCGTCCTGAGCCTGTCGAAGGACCTCTTACACTCAATCTCGCCCTCAACGCGGCGTTGGTCGAACAGACTCGCACAGCAACCAATCACTCCCCAAGCCACTTCGCCGCGTCCCGCCTCAGCTCGCGTCGGAAATCCGGATGCGCGATCGCGATCAGCGCCTCAGCTCGCTCAGCGTGGTTCTTGCGGACCAGCTTCGCGACTCCGTACTCGGTCACAATCGTGTCCGCCCAGAATCGTGGAATCGTCACGATCTCGCCCTCCGCCAGTCGAGGCACGATGCGTGACACGGCGCCGCCCACCGCCGTCGAGTAGAGCAGCGTGATCGCTCGCCCGCCGTGCGAATACAGGGCGCCCAGGTGAGCGTCCGGTTGGCCCCCGATGCCGTTCATCATCTGACCGCCGAAGATGCTCTCCGAGTTGATCTGTCCGAGCAAATCGACGCTCAGGGCGTTGTTCATTCCCACCTGTCGGCTGTTTCGAGCCATCACAGTTGGATTCAGAACGTAGCTGGGCTCGTACAATTCGAAGGCCGGGTTGTCGTCGATGACGGCGTAGTCGCGGTCGTCTGAACCTGACCAAGCGACGGCAACCGCCTTGCCTTTGTGAAGCGTCTTCCTGCGGCCGTTGATCACCCCGGCCTCGACCAGCTTCGCCACGCCCGGGACCATGAGCTCCGAGTGCAACCCGAGATCGATCTTGTTGTCGAACGTGCCCGCGCGGGGAAGGTAGAACGACGGCGTGCCTACTCCGATCTGAATCGACGCTCCGTGCGGGATCAATTTCTCGACGTGCTCGGCAATCGCCCTGGCCTCGGGCGTCGGATCGTCGATGCCCCAGCCTGTCTTCAGCCGCTTGAGGTCCAGCGAGCCCAATCGTGACATCAACGGCGCGAATCGGTTCGGGTCGGCAAGGTCGATCATCTCTTCGAGTTCACGCCTGTAATCTCCCTCGAACTGTTCAGCGGCTTTCTTCAGCTCCGCTTTCGTAGTAGTGGGCGGATCGATCTCGACCAACCGGTCGAACGCCGACACCGGCAGAAAGCAGTCGCCATAAGTGCGCATGAGGTTCGGGTTGACCTCGGCAATTACCTTGCGGGCGCGCCGAGCGTAGGCCCGCTTGAACCACGGCTGCGGACCGAACGAGACCATCCCGTCCTCGTTTGGCGGCGCCACGGTCACCATCGCGACATCGATGGGTTTGGCTTCCGACGGCCGTTCGTCGAACGCTTTGAAGCTGAGAGAGAACGCGAGAGGCAGATACGGCGCCCTCCCGTCGTTCTCGTACGGTCGCGCGAACGGACCGATGAAGTTTTCGAACTCGACCGCGTGTCCGGCGTCCAACAGACCGCCCGGGTCGAATCCGGACGTCGAGATCGTGACCATCACACCGTCGAGGTCCGATCTCTCCGCCAACGAGGCGACCAAGCCCATCGGCTGTTCGGTCAACGGCACGATGACCCGATCGCCATTCTCGATGATGTCGACCGCCTCAGCCGACGACGTCAGTTTCTGCCTGTACTCGTCTTGCCAGTTCATCGGGAATCTCCGCGAATAAGGGACCGGGGCCGTTCGTTCGACCCATCATACTCCATGCCCGCGGTCGTTCGGGACCAGAATTGCGCAGGCGTACAGGCGAAGACAGCACGGGATCCGGGTGCTGCGAACCTTGTTGAACAGGCGCAGGAAGCCTATCCTACGTGGCGCCATGACCAGCGCATCGAACACTCCATACGACCCTTGGGCGGACGTGTACGACGCCGTCTACTCCTACGTCCGCGATGACATCCCGTTCTACGTCGAAGAAGCCCTAGCCACGGGAGGCCCGGTGCTCGAGCTCGGCTGCGGCACCGGACGCGTCGCGATCCCAATGACGCAGGCGGGCGTCGAGGTGGTCGGCGTCGACTACTCCGAAGCGATGCTGGCCGTCGCGAATCGCAAGGCTCGACAGATCGGCGTCGATCCGGCCGCGATGAACCTGGTCCACGGTGACATGCGCGACTTCGAATTGAACCAAAAGTTCGACCTGGCGATCATTCCGTTTCGCGGATTCCTCGCGCTGCTGTCCGTCAAGGATGAGGTTCGCGCCCTGGCCCGTATCCGCGAACACCTCACGCCGGGCGGAAGGCTCGTATTCAACGTCTTCGTACCCGCCCAAGACATGCTGATGCAGCAAGGCGACACGTCCTACCACCTCATGGACGTAACCGACCCAGATACAGACACGGCCTATGTGTTGTGGCAACAGAGCAGCTACGACGGCCACAGCCAGATTATCTCGACTCGGCTGACCATCGACGAGCTCGCCGACGACATGTCAGTCGCCCGAAGGGGGTACCTCGACTTCCAACTCCGCATCGCCCATCGCTGGGAGCTCCACCACCTGCTCACGTCCAACGGCTTCGAAATCGTCGACCTATACGGCGACTTCGACCGCTCGCCCTTCGACGAGTACAGCAACGAGATGATCTGGATGGCTCAGAGGGTTTGATTCGCGTCTCGGCCTCACCGGTGCTCTGGCCGTTCACGGCCAAGCCAACTTCACCTCGCACACTACTCGGCGGCAGCAGACGCACCTCGTGAGTCATTTCGCCATGCTGAGCTTTCCGCAGGAAGCGAAGCATCTGGATCCTCGCAGGCGATGACGTGTGTTCCTCGACCAGATTCTTCGGCTGCGGCCTCTGAATGACACAGATTATGCGATGTCACGGCTAGGCCAGCTCCCCTCACTCACCGTTCACGGCCAGGCCAGCTCCACCTCACCCGCTTTCCACGCCCAAGCCAACCCTTTTCGCCCGCCTGCCCACCCCCAACCTCCAATCCAAACCTGGCCCGATGTACAATGGTTGATGGAGAGGTGAGTGGTGCCAGAGTTTGAAGTAGTCTCCGATTTCCAGCCCACGGGCGACCAGCCGCAAGCGGTGGACCAACTTGCAGATGGTTTGGAGCGCGGCGACGTCCACCAGAGCCTGCTGGGCGTCACCGGCAGCGGCAAGACGTTCACGATGGCCTGCGTCGTCGAAAAGGTCCAGCGGCCTACGCTCGTCATCGCACACAACAAGACACTCGCGGCTCAGTTGGCGACCGAGTTCAAGGAGTTCTTCCCCAAGAACGCCGTCGAGTACTTCGTCAGCTACTACGACTACTACCAGCCCGAGGCGTACGTGCCCCGGAGCGACCTCTACATCGAAAAAGACGCCGACATCAACGAGCAACTCGACAAGCTCCGCCATGCGGCCACCCGCGCCATTCTCACCCGCCGAGACACGTTGGTCGTCGCTTCGGTGTCGTGCATCTTCGGCCTTGGATCGCCGGAAGAGTACCAGGGCTTTGTTGCCCACGTTCGGCGAGGCGAGATTCGCAGCCCGTCGAGGCTCGCCCGACAGCTCATCGACATGCAATACGAGCGCAACGACTTCGACCTGTCCCGAGGGCGGTTCCGAATCCGAGGCGACACGATGGAGATTCTGCCCGCTTACGAAGACGTCGGTGTGCGAATTGAGTTCTGGGGCGACGAGGTGGAGCGCATCGTTCAGCTCGATACGTTGACCGGCGAGGTGCTCGCCGAGAGCGAGGATGTCGAGATCTACCCGGCCAAGCACTTCGTAACGTCGGAAGAAAAGCTCCGCATCGCGATTGAGCGGATCGAGGCCGAGAAAGAGCAGCAGGTTGCCATGCTGAACGGCCAAGGCAAGCTGCTCGAGGCGCAGCGCTTGGAATCCCGCACCAACTACGACATGGAGATGATGCGCGAGACCGGGTATTGCTCCGGCGTCGAGAACTACTCGCGACACCTGTCCGAGCGATCCGAGGGAAGTGCACCGTACACGCTCCTCGACTACTTCCCCGAAGATTTCTTGTTGTTCATCGACGAGTCTCACATGACGCTGCCGCAGATCCGAGGCATGTACTTCGGCGACCGCTCCCGCAAAGAGGTGCTCGTCGAGTACGGCTTCAGGCTCCCGTCGGCGCTGGACAACCGGCCGCTGAACTTCGGCGAGTTCGAAGAGCGCGTCAACCAGGCGGTATACGTCTCGGCGACACCTGGCCCGTACGAATACGAACACTCACAGCAGATGGTCGAGCAGGTCATTCGACCGACAGGGCTTATCGATCCCGTTATCGAGGTCAAGCCCACCGCCGGCCAGATCGACGACCTCCTGTACCAGATCAAGATGCGCGTAGACCGCGGCGAACGTTGCTTGGTGACGACGCTGACCAAACGTATGGCCGAGGAGCTCGCCGACTATCTCCGCGAGACCGGAACGCGAACCACTTACCTCCACTCCGAAATCGACACCCTGGAACGGAGCGAGATCCTGCGCGACTTGCGCTTGGGCGTGTACGACGTGATCGTCGGCATCAACCTTCTGCGCGAGGGCTTGGATTTGCCCGAAGTCACTTTGGTCGCCATCCTGGACGCCGACAAAGAAGGCTATCTGCGCTCTACGACCTCGCTCATCCAGACCATCGGTCGCGCATCGAGGCATGTGTCCGGCTCGGTGATCATGTACGCCGACAAGGTTACGGACTCGATGAAGCGCGCCATCGACGAAACGGAGCGACGCCGCGACATCCAGGTCTCGTACAATCGCGAGCACGGCATTACGCCTCAGAGCATCCAGAAGACCATCCATGACATCAACGAGCGCGTGAAGGCGATCGCCGAGACGCGCACCAGCTACGCCATCGACGAGGGAGACATGCCCAAGGACGACGTATTGCGGCTGGTGAAAGATCTTGAGACGCAGATGAAGTCGGCGGCCAGGAACCTTGAGTTCGAAAAAGCCGCTCTGCTGCGCGATCAGATATCGGACCTGAGAAAAGTCATAGCCGACTAGGCGTAGCTGTCAATTCGCTTGCCCGACGTTCGGGAGTTCATTTGTCCAACCGGTACGGAATCGCAACCCTGTTCGCCATATTGATGCTGGCCGGGATCGCGTGCGCCACGGATGTCGACGAAGGGAAAGCGACGTCGCCCGAGGGCATCGAAACGGCCATGTTGCCCGACGCCGATCTGGGCGGGTACGTGTACTTCAACACCAACAGCTCGATCGACGTCGCCGCCGAGCGCTTCCTCAAGTCCGACCTGACCGACGTTCTGCCGATCGGCGTGCCGAAATCGCTACGACTGTCACGCGCAACGATCGCGGTGGCCTCGTCTCCGGAGGAGTTCGGCGGCACGCTTGAGTTCGCCAGCGACTCGGACGCCGAGACGGCTTGGGACCTGTACCAAGCCACCGGCACCCAAGACGAGTTCTGGGGGCTCCTTGATCAGAACAAAGTTCACGTCGTACGCGGCGAGACGGCTTGGTCGACGACGGTCAAAACGCAGCTCGAATTCGGGCCGCTCGTCCCGTTCGACGAGTACGACCCGATCGCGTGGAACCTGATCACCAACCTTCCGAAATCGGACGCCAGGCCTCTCGCCGTGGGAGTAATGACGCTCGAGGACGAACTCATCCAGGAGCTTGCCAGCCAGGGTGGCATTCGATTGTTCGGTCTCAACACCGTGTTCGGTTTGATCAGAGTCGACAACGTTGCATTCGCGGCCTACGCTGACGCCAACCTTACCGTGCCGGCCTCTATCGACGACGAGTTCTTCCTCGAATCCGGAGTCGGCGTGGTATTCGTCAGCAAATCCGGCTATCCCGGATTCCTCGTGTCGTTCTTGCTCCGATCCGTGTCCAATCGCATCGGACTCGAGACCATCGAGATCGGCGACACCAACGCCCGTTACCGTGAGCTCGACAACCTCCACGTAGTGCTCAAGAACAAAGGCAACCTCCTGTACGTGGCGGTGGCCGGAAGCCAGCCTGACGCCGAGCGGATGATCCTGGGCGTGCTGTCTGAATAAGCTTTACATGCTTGTTATGTTGTGACGCGTTTTTTGACACTTGGCGTTCGCGCGGGTACAATTAGCTAGCTTTTGATAAAACCATCTCCGATACTGGAGGAAGCTTCGATGACCACGGTGGCTGTAACAAAAGAAACCGTCTTTGACGCCTTACTAGATGTCTACGATCCCGAGATTCCGGTCAACATCGTCGACTTGGGGTTGATCTACGGTGTGGAAGTGGACAATGGCAACGTGGACGTGAAGATGACCCTCACCTTCGCCGGCTGCGGCCTGGGCCCCTACATCGCCCAGCAGGCCGAATGGCGAATCGCGGAGATCGAGGGAGTCGTCGAGGTCAACGTAGAGTTGACGTTCGATCCGCCCTGGACGCCCGATCTGATAACCGAGGACGGCAAGAAGCTCCTCGGTCTGGACTGACCCGCCCGCTCGACCTTCATCCCTACCGTTCCGGGAAGGGGTCCGCGACCCCACTCCCAGGCTGCCAGAATGGACCCATGTCGGCCATCTGCCGGTGTCGAGTCGACTGCGGCCTAAGGAGTGCCCGAAATGAACCCGCAAATGAACCCTCAGCAGCAGGCGCAAGCCCGAGCTCGCATCGAATCGATGAAGCAGCAGTTCGAGCAGAAACGCGCCATCACCGACGCCCTTTCGGATATCAAACACAAAATCGGTGTGTATTCGGGCAAGGGCGGCGTCGGCAAAACCACCATCGCCGTCAACTTGGCCGTGTCTCTGGCGATGGACGGCGCCAGCGTCGGCATCCTGGATGTCGACATCGACTGTCCCAACGTCGTGCGCGCCCTCAAGATCGCCGAACAGCCAGTGGTTAGCGAAGACAGGCAGATGGTGCCGCCGGAGCGATTCGGCGTCAAGGTCATGTCCATGGGCTTCTTCCAGCAAAACGAAGAAGAGGCGATCATCTGGCGCGGACCGATGGTCCACAACGCGATCAACCAGTTCCTCCAATCCACCGAGTGGGGTGAACTGGATTACCTGGTCATCGACCTCCCGCCCGGAACCTCGGACGCCCCGCTGACGATCATGCAAGCGCTCGACCTCGACGGATTCGTCGTCGTCACAACGCCTCAGGAGCTGGCGCAGATTGACGCGAAACGCTCCATCAACATGATCCGCAAGCTCAATGTCAACGTGCTCGGAATCGTGGAGAACTTCTGCGGCGAGATCTTCGGCGAAGGCTCAGGCGAGGCGTTGGCCGAAGACATGGACCTCAACTTCCTGGGCAGGCTTCGAATGAAGGCCGACTACCTCGACACCTCCAAGCCCACGGTGCTGAACAGCAACACCGTGCTGGAGGAGTTCCTCCACATCGCCGCCGGCGTTCGCTCGGGCCTCGACACCGTCGAGCAAGAGGCCGGCTAGCCGGGCGTTCCAATCCAAGCCGATCAACAGAATCCAAAACGGGGCAGGTCGAGTAGACCTGCCCCGTTTGCCGTCTGACCAGGTTCATATACGGCCCACCGCGAATGATCGCGAAACCTGACGAACGGGCGCCTGAAATTCCGTGGATGAGAATAAAACCGGTATGCCGTGGTGCGGTGCGCCCGCAGAACGCCTTCATGGGCGGGCGGGCGGGACAAGACCGGTGTGATCGCCGGGAGACCGAAGCCAAGAGCGCTATCGGGCCGGCAAACGAAATGGATGCGGAGACCGATTCCAACACCCGCAAAGCAAGAGTTGCTCAACGCGAATGAAACGACAGCGCATCCACAACGCACAAACGCAACGTGACGACCGCATCGAAACATGCCCCGACGGTGACCGTCACGTAAACCAAGCTGATAGCTGAATGCTGTCAGCTGTCGGAAGTTAGCCTCGCTTCGGCAGCGACACCACCGCGGAGCCTGGGGTCGTCCTCTGGCCTTCGTGATTCTCCAGCCAGATGTCGCACTCGACCAAGTTCTCGCCGTCTTTCTCGTACGTCTTCTTGACAATGCCCTTGACGAACGCAGGCGTGCCGGGCACGTCCATGCCGCGGTATTGGACGCTAAGCTTCTTCAGCGTCCCGCCTTCGCCGATCCAGTTGGTCATGATCTGGCCCAGGAACGCGTTCTTTAGCGCGCCGTGCAGGATCACGTCCGGCAGGCCGTTGTTGCGAGCGAAGGTCTGATCATAGTGGATCTGATAGTAGTCGCCGGAAGCGCCAGCGTACATCACGAGTTGCTGGGTCGTCGGATCCTTGCGGACTTCGGGGAGTTCCATCCCTTCGGATACATCGTCGAAATATACTTGGTCTGCCATTATCGGTTCCTCCATCGTAGTTCCCTGATGCGTGATGCGTGGGTTGCCGTCAGCGTCATTCGCCCTCGGGCGGCTGATAGCTGATGCCGGTGCTGCGCTGCAACGCGACCACTTTGTCGAACTGGTTGACGTACTTTGTTTCACGCACCATGAACAGCATGTTCCCGAGCCGGCCCGCCCTCTCGAATGCGTCGGCCAGGTACGTGGTCACGGTAATTCTGTCGCCGGGGCGAACGGGTCCGAAGTACTCCCACTCGCTGCCGCCGTCGAGGTTCGCCGGGTACGGGCTCTGCACGTCCACCTTCGACGGCCCCGCATTCAACGATCGAAAGAACGTGGGCGGAGCGATGACGCCGCCGTGTCGCGACTTCCTCGCAGCTTCGTCGTCGTTGAACAGAGGGTTCGTATCGCCGATCGCGCGAGCGAATTTTTGGATCGCGCCTAGCTCGACAGCATTGGTGCGAGGCTCCGACTCAACGTTGATCGCAGCCCGCATCTCGTCTGAAATCGCCGATTCTTGGGTCATGGGTGCTCTCCTATTCGGGCATACGCAACGATGATCGCCGCAACGCCAATCTGAATCTGGGGCAAGTTTACGGCTGCGCACAATCCGTGTCAAGAATCGCGGCACGGGCGATCATTAACTGACGGCTCGTGCTGGCAATGGGCGCACGGCTGGCCGATAATGTCACACCGTAGCTTCGATGTCGCGTGTCCGTCTCATGTGCGGTAGCAATTCGTGAATAACCGATGTCTGCTCCGGACGTTGCAATAGTCGAAGCCTTAACAACATGGAAGCCGGAGGCGCAAGCCGTGAAACTCACATGAACTCGCCCTCGCTCAATTTCAGTCGTGGCCGGTGCATCGGATTCTTGCTGGTCGTGGTGGTCGCCTTCGTAGCAGCCTGCGGAACAGTCGCCATCGAGGATCGCCAGATGACCGGCGCAGATGCGATTCAGCGCCCGACACCGACGCCTCAATCCACTGCGATTCCGGCCGCGGCTCCTGTGCCATCTGAACTTTCTTCGGCACGGCGATCATCGGCAGCGCCAGTCTCGCAGCAGCAGCGCAGATCTCCGTTCGTGCCTCTGGACGATCCCGAATTTCTGAGCGTTCAAGAAGCAACCTACTTAGGCGACGAGAACTTGGTGCTGGGATTGGACGTGGGCGGCAAAGCCCGCGCCTACCCCGTTGGCACGGTCTACTATCACCACGTGGTCAACGACACGGTTGCGGGTCGACCGATACTCATCACGTATTGAATCAAGTGCAGCTCGGGGGTCGGGTACGACCCCGTGGTCCGAGGCAGCGCCCTCACCTTCGATGTCTTCGGATTGAACCAGGCGGTCCTGTCCATGCGAGACCACGAGACCGGCTCTGTCTGGACTCAGCTCGACGGCAAAGCGACCGACGGGGCTTTGAAGGGCGAGAGGCTCGAGATGATTCCAATGCCTCAAATGACATGGGGCGAATGGAAGAGTGCACACCCTGACACGCTTGTGCTCTCGCCCAACACGCCATTTAGCGACCGCTACGGAGCCGTCCGAATCGGCACGTTCAATCCCGGCGAGGCAATCTACGGCGACGACAGGCTCGATGCCAACGCCCTGGTTGTCGGCGTCGAGGTGGACGGCGAATTCAAAGGCTATCCGATAGCGGAATTCGCTCGGAGCGGAGGCGCGGTCAACGATGTCCTCGCGGGCCAACCGGTTCTCATCATCTACGACGAAGCTTCACAAACAGGCATGGCACACTCCAGTTTGGTCGACGGCTCTGCTCTTGAATTCGACGAATCGAATCACGACGATTTCTCTGTAACCGACCGCCAAACCGGCTCCACATGGGACGCTCAAGGCAGAGCAACGGCTGGCGAACTCAACGGACGCACGTTGGAGTTCGTGCCGTCGTTCATCTCCGAGTGGTACGGCTGGTCCGCATACCATCCAGACACGACGCTGCACGCCGCGGAACGCTGACTCGTTTCACAAAACCTGGGCCCGCGAAGTAGAATGCTCGATACACATCATTGGAGGGGCCGAACCGGGCATGTCAGTATTCACGGTCCAGCACACCGACGGCGATGCTCGCACGGGAGTGTTGGCGACGGCGCATGGGGATGTAGCGACGCCGGCGTTCATGCCGGTGGCGACCCAGGGATCGGTCAAGTCGCTGGATCCCGCCGATTTGCGAGCCGTCGATGCGCGAATCGTCCTCGGGAACACGTACCATCTTTACCTGCGTCCGGGTGTCGATATCGTCGAGCTCCATGGTGGATTGCACCGGTTCATGGCCTGGGACGGCCCGATTCTGACCGACAGCGGGGGCTTCCAAGGCTTCAGCCTCGAACACCTCCGGAAGATCGACGAAGACGGAATTTTGTTCAAATCCCACGTCGACGGCAGCATGCACAAGCTGACGCCTGAGAGCGCCATCGAGCACCAGCAGAGGCTCGGAGCGGACGTCATCATGCCGCTCGACGTTTGCGTCGCGGCGGACGCCGACAAGGAAGCGGTGGAAGCGGCGGTCGAACAGACCAATCGGTGGGCCGAGCGTTGCAAAGAAGCTCACACGCGGAAGGACCAACTCCTGTTCGGCATCGTCCAGGGTGGGCTGTTCCCTGACCTCAGGCAACGTTCGGCCGAGTTCTTGACGTCGTTGGGATTCCCTGGCTATTCGGTCGGCGGCCTCAGCGTCGGTGAGTCGAAAGAGGCTATGTACGAAGGAACCGGCGCCGCGGTCTCGCTTCTGCCTGTCGATGCGCCTCGATACCTGATGGGCGTTGGCTCTCCCGAAGATCTGGTCGAGTGCGTCGCCAGAGGCATCGACATGTTCGACTGCGTGCTGCCGACGCGCATAGCCCGCAACGGCGCGTTGTTCTCACGAGACGGACGCATCAACATCGTAAGCGCGCCGCATCGAAGGCGCGACGAGCCGTTGGAAGCGGGGTGCGACTGCTACACCTGCCAAACCTTCTCGGCGGCATACGTGCACCACATGTTCAAATCCGGTGAACTGCTAGCGTACAGGTTGGCGTCGATCCATAACCTGAGGTTCATTCTCAGGTTGATGGACGAGATGCGCGTGGCTATCGCGGCGGGCACGTTCGAGGAGTACCGGACAGCGTTCCACGACCGATTCGTACCGCCCGATCAACGAGCGCGGCACGAACAGAAGACGAAGTGGTTGCAATCCCAGGGAAGGCCGGGCGTCTAGCCCCCGGCGACAGCTGGGACGATACTGATCTCGTCGCCTTCTTTGGCCGGCGAGTTGATGCCGTCCAAGAAACGAACGTCTTCGCCGTTGACGTAGATGTTCACGAAGTTGCGAAGCTGCCCTTGCTCGTCGCAGAGTCGCTCCCTAATCCCAGGGTGCTGACTTTCGAGCGAGTTGATGATCTCGTTGATCGTCGCGCCTTCGACCGTTACCTTGTCCTGGCCGTTGGTCACGCGACGGAGAGGCGTCGGAATCCTCACCGTAATACTCATATCCAAACCCTCCACAGCACATGAATTCCAGCAGGGATCTCCCCTGCCGCTTATTTGATGTCGCGATCGACCGCCGGATTCAGCCCTCGATAACGTCGCCGCTCACGGGGTCGATCCTGACACCCGTCTCGGCGACCCACTCGAGGCCGTTGGCGATTTCGTCCTCCGACCCTTCCAGCTCCAGCACCACCCAGCCCATGTCTTCGCGCACGTCCGCTCGGCGAATGTTGGTCACCAGCTTGAACCGGTGACCGAGCTCGTAGATCACGGGGTCGGTGATTTGGTTGGTTGGGAACGTAAATTTGACTCGTCTTTTGACCATGGCACGCCGTCCTTTGCCGTATTGACGCGGAGCTACCGCTCTGCCATAGCCTCTTCGAACGCGTCGTAGCTCGGAGAGATGTGAACGGGCTTGATTGCGCTCGCCACCACTTCCTGTGTTTTCAGACCGTTGCCGGTTATGTACGCTACGGTAAGCTCGTCGGGTTTGATGAGGCCGTTTTTGACCAGTCGTTTCAACCCGGATATCACAACGCCGCCGGCGGTTTCGGTGAATATTCCCTCGGTCTCCGCGAGCAACTGGATGCCGCTAACGATCTCGTCCTCCATAGTCCTGACGGCGGAACCGCCCGAATTGGCGATCGTCCGCAGCGCGTACGGGCCATCCGCTGGGTTCCCGATGGCCAGAGACTTGGCCAACGTGTTGGGCCGTACGGGCCGCACCTCGGTCTCGCCGAGATTGTACGCCTCGACGATGGGTGAGCAACCCTCGGCCTGTGCAATGTGCATCTTGGTCGAAATCGGGTCGATGAGATCCGCCGCGACCATCTCGTTCAGGCCCTTGTATATCTTCGTGAACAGGGCGCCCGATGCGCCGGGCACGACGCAATGTTGCGGGGCGGTCCAGCCAAGTTGCTCGGCCACTTCGTAACCCAGAGTCTTGCTGCCTTCGGCGTAGAACGGCCGCATGTTGACATTGACGAACGCCCAGCGATGGTTGTCGGCCAGCTCGGAGCACAATCGGTTGACCTGGTCGTAGGTCCCGTCTACCGCGATCAGCGTGGCGCCGTAGATCCCGGCGCCGACGATCTTGCCTTGCTCAAGGTCCGCGGGAAAGAACACCATCGTGTTCATGCCCGCCTTCGCGCCGTGAGCGGCGACCGCGCCCATCAGGTTGCCGGTCGATGCGCACGCCAGCGTCTCGAATTCGAACTCGAGCGCCTTGGCCGATGCGACTGACACGACTCGGTCCTTAAACGAAAACGTCGGGTTGACGCTGTCGTTCTTGATGTACAGGTTCTCGAGGCCAAGCCTTCGCCCAAGGTTTTCAGCCTTGATCAATGGGGTGAAGCCGGTGCCCATGTCCAGCGCAAGCTCGGAGTCGACGGGCAAGAAGTCGTGGTACCGCCACATTGTGTTCGGACCTTGAGTTATGCTCTCACGGCTTACGGCCTCGTGGATAGCTTCGTAGTCGTACTCGACTTCGAGCGGTCCGAAGCAGAAGTCGCAAGCGTTCAAGGGCTCGACTGGGTACTCTCTTTCGCACCCTCGGCAGCGCAGACACTTGACGTGGGACAACTCTTGAGCCTCCAAGACCACGGTTTCCCAGACGGAGCGAACCGTTGTCGTTCGATTAGGGTCAGTGACGAATAAACAAAAACCCTCAGCGATCGCGCGGATGAATGCCGAGGGTACACAGCCACGGACTCTGGACAGGCAGGGATTTTGGCAAAAGCATCGTAGCAACGCCCAAGCTTCATTGTCAAGAATACAGGCACGCGCCAGCCCGGAATGGGACTCATCTAACTGAGCGCAGATTGACTGCTTTCGACGGCAGTGATAACGTTCGCGCATTGTCGGCAATCCGCGCCACCCGAGACTGGCCCTGGGCGGCCGACAACATTGGCTCAACGCAAAGACATGACTGAGGTTGGGGAGTCAGAACATGCCGATATACATGGACACGCACAAAAACGTCGACGGCCTCACCGCCGAAGCGGTCGCCGGAGCTCACGCCCGCGACGTTGAAGTCCAGGGAAAATACGACGTCAACTATCTTCGTTACTGGTTCAACCAGAACGAGGGCACCGTGTTTTGCCTCGTCGACGCACCCAGCAAAGAGGCCGCTGAAGCGGTGCACCGCGAAGCGCACGGACTCATCGCCGACGAGATCACCGAGGTGTCCGAGGGACAATAACCTCGGTCCGGGCTCGGTCGTGCCCGCGATCCTTGGACCTCATCCAGATCCAGTGGTATGGTCTTTGTCTTGATTACCGAAGACGTCATCACCTACCTCGGACAGAGCAAAGTGGGCGTCATTGCCACGCTCAGGCGGGACGGCAGCCCGCACGCAGTACCCCGTTTGGCATCGGTTCGACGGGGAATCGATCCTCGTCTGGACCGAGAAGCACAGGGCGTGGGTCAATAACGTCAATCGCGATGGCCGGGTTGCGTTCTCGGTCCAAGACGACTCGCCGCCATTCGCCGCGCTGGTGATGCGGGGAACGGCTACCGCGACCGATCGACTGGACGATTCCGGTTTGGAGGCCGCCAAGGACATTAGCCGCCGCTACCTGAGCGAAGACGAGGTGGACGGCTACGTCGAATCCTACTGGCCGAAACTGCACACCTTCGTACGAATCGTCCCGGAAACGATCACTCTTTGGCGGCGCGGACACTGACGTTCGGCGCTCACGCCTAGCTCAGGCCAACCCTCGATAGGAACTCCGGTTTGCCCCGGATGCCAAGGTTCAACCGGTACAACCCGCCTGCGCCCGGACCGTCTTCTTCGCGAATGTCGCCGCCTGCTGTCGTCACGTACATGTCCGTCAGATCGGGTCCGCCGAAGGCAACCGCCGAGACCTTTTTCGCCGGAATCGGCACACGCGCGATCTGTTCGCCGCTGGGCGAATAGCGATAGAGCGCTGACCCGTCCCACCGAGCCGACCAGACGCAACCCTCGGCGTCTACGGTCATCCCGTCGGGCCCGCCCTCGCCTTCGGGCGTCTCGACGAATACACGTTGATTCGTGATCTCGCCGGTGTCCATCTCGTAGTCGAAGATGTAGATCTTCCTCTCGAAGGTGTCTGTGAAGTACATCTGCTTCAGGTCAGGCGTGAAACCGAGACCGTTGCACAGGCCGACACCCTCGAACACCGTGGTCAGCGTGCCGTCCGTGTCGAGTCGATACAGCGTAGCCGATCGAGTGTCGGTGGGCATTGTTCCGCAGAAAACCCGGCCCGCGGGGTCGGCGATGACGTCGTTGAATCGGTTGTCGAGTTGATCGGGGAGCTCGTCCACCAGAAACTCGACGGCGCCGTCGCGCAAGACGGCAATCGAGCATCGATCCATGAATAGCAGCAGCGAGCCGTCTCGCTGGATCGTGAACCCGCCGACTTGCCTGCCGTCGTAGAACTGTTCGTGGAT